>OLNH01000011.1_pt1 | contig 205456 bp, 216 predicted proteins | sample 1643101 | NCBI WGS metagenome assembly OLNH01 (sample SAMEA3136758, study PRJEB25190) | human gut metagenome | biome: human gut; feature: human-associated habitat; material: faeces | place: Austria | collected 2013 | reverse complement strand
ACCACTTGCCATCGGAGGTTACTACATAGGTGTTAGCATTGCCTTTTGGATAAGCAGCTTTTAACGCAGCTAAAGTATCGTAAGTTCCAGATGGGCTACCCTTTGGAATATTGCTAATCTTATTGTTTAATTCCTTAATGGCGCTATCTAAACTTTCTTTGGTAGCTTTAACGACATCTAACGTATCAATATCCGTCCGGAACTTGTTAGCATCACTCAAAACAGCGACTAAAGCTGAATATTCAGCTTTTTCAACAATTCCAACTGCCTCGCCAGCAAGCTTTTGAACAGTCAATTCGAATGACTTCATGTGGAGCGCTGTACCATTTTGTATGACTTGGATATTAGCTACTACTTTACCTGGGGTCATCATATGCTGAGGATACTCAATCCTAAATACACTATTTTCTTTGTCGATTAACTTAAATGCTGTTAAATCTGTATTACCTGCCGACTGATTTTGCCATCTTAAATTTAAAAAGAGGCCGGGGATTTCCCCAACCTCTCCGTTATTCGTTACTTGGACTGTTAATGTTCGGCCTCTGTAGTCGGCCTGGCTGACAAATTGTCGCTGGATAAAGTTGTCATTAGCTTTATCAATAACTAAATCGACATCTCTAAACTTATCAAGACTTAATGCCAAAATACATCACTCCTTTAAAATTTCATTTTTGTACGTGGGTTAACAAAATCGGAATTACTTGGCCAAGGACCATTTTTAAAGAACTGAAAATGTAAATGTTCTCCTGTTGATGGACCAGTAGTCCCCATATTTCCGATTTGTTGTCCTTTTGTCACCGACTGACCTTCCGATACTTTTAGGACAGATTGATGTGCATACCCTGTGTACCAGCCATCAGAATGTTTGATTCCTACATAATTACCGTACCATGCCGGGTAACTGCCGGCAACTACGACAGTCCCTGCATCAGCAGCATAAATTGGAGTGTTTGGATTTCCGTTCACTAAATCAATTCCGTTGTGTAGTTCCTGCTCACCAGTAATGGGTGAAGTTCTCCACCCAAATTCAGATGTGACGGTAATAGGTTTAGCGATTGGTAAAAAATAATCTCCCGAACTACCTTCAGTCACTTTTACATATTGACGAATCATAGCAGCATAATGGAAGTTACCTCCATTGACGTATAAATAGGTCCGTCCGTCAGCTTGTGATACTGCATTAACGTATGGATATGTGGCGCCGGTGGTATTACCAAGTGAAGGAGCAACCACATCACGAGAGTATATTTCAGCTAGGTCAGTAGTATTTTTGCCACCACGACTTGCTAGCCAGGACACATAAGCAGTCCCAAAATTATAACTTTGCATTGCACCCCAGACATCCACGCCTTTAGCAAATGATGATTTTAGAACATCTGCTAAATGTTTACAGCCCTGTTTGACAGACGCTTCACCCGTCAAATATCCTGGACCAGGATAACCAGCTGATTCTGACGATTGCATAATGTCATCTGTGCCATCCGTACTGGCATTTTCCACTTGAATTAATGCATACGCAAGACCGATATATTCACTAATACCATATTCAGCAGTCCACTTCTTTAGCCACGCCACGATATTGGGATTTCCGATGATATTTTGATTAATATTTTGAGGTTCGTAGGTACTACCATCTCCTCCTCCGCCTCCACCAGAACCACCGCCATTGGTGTCGATTTTCACTCCGTTCACATAAAGCTCTTTGACCTCAAGCTTACTTGTCATCTTAACGTCTCCAACAAAAGAAGATTTACCAGCAATGAAGTCACCAACTTCAACAGAAACGGCTTTACCATATTTTGCTTTTAAAACTATATTCCCAGATTTATCAAGCTGTATTCCGGTTTGTTTTAATGCCGACAATTGAATAATCTGTCCACCAGAATCTAAAGTAATAAATAATGAGCGGCCATTATAATCTTCATCTGGAAGGGCTATTCCATCAAATTTCTCACCCTTCGTTCCAATTAGACCTACTGACTCATTATTATTCCAAAATTGCAGGCCTTGTTTAGTTAGCTCCATGAGCTTCAATTTTTCATTCCAAACCTGCAACGTTCCCTTTACTAGTTTTAGAACATCTCCATATGCATTAAAGGAACTCTCAAACACTTCTGCAATAATAGTTCCCACTAAAATGAAATCAGCATTTATTTTTCCGTCCTGTGTAATTGCTAGTCCATATTTACCATCAACACCAGTAGAAGAATACCCAAGCCCACCTAAATTCCATCTCCAAACTTTCTTAGCTTCGGACGCTACAGGTTTATCCATAATTAAAATTTCTGATGGAGCTTTTTCAGGTCTGAAGCGGACATAGCCACCCTTTGTTCCAGTGATCCAACTGCTAGCATTTCTAACAGCTTCAACTAGCATTGTAGTTTTATTTTCTAATTTCGCATTTAAAATTTGAGTTTCGGTTTGAACTGCTGCAGTATATCGTTTACCGGCGCTACCCAAAACAATTGACTTATATTTTTTAAGAGTTGGATACCAAACGTATTCAAACATCCGCTCTTCAAAATATTCATCATATTTTTCATTGTAAACATGGGCCGTATCGCCAAAGTGAAGTTTGTGCAAATCTTGATAAAGATCATAATACTCTTCAGTATATTCAAGCGTTGTCATCGATATTTTATGCATTGAATTCGGTTCATGAACACGATCCTTATCAAATAACGACTGTCCCCATTTTTTTAATTCTTCAATTGTTTTACAATTAGAATTTTCTCTCTTACCGATTTTTCGATTTTTGTCAGTAATTCCTGGCAAGGTGAGATATTTATATACAATTGGTTCCTTATTTTCGTCATAATCATTATCTTCTGTACCACCAATCAAATACAGAGAATTGACAATAGATTCATCATCCACTTCGCTTTCGATTGCCTCTAAATTAATTCCAAAATCAATAGAAAAACCTGAATCCTTTCCAATTCGTTCTACTAGTTTTAGTTCGTAATTGTCAAAATCAAGCTCCCCACCTGTTACACCAACTAAATTTTGCTGACCGTTGTTACTGCCCCAAATCGCTTCTAACGGTTTTGCTTCCTTAATGGTGAATTGATGAAATGTACTCACAGTGGAAGAATACTTAATATTTTGCTTAAAGGTTAGATTGTTTTGAATTGCGGACATGATCGTTTGACCATTACCATAATCAGTAAAGCAATCCTCTACAAAATTATTATTTGCATCGAAAGCAATCGGGCGAGCCGTAACAGATAAAGTTTCTAGGGTCGGTTTAATTTTTGAAATGCGAAAAAATTGCCAAGTATCGTCTTCGCAATATGCTTTGATTACGGAACCCTTTTTCAACATTCCAGCATTTTTGCCATCTCTGCGATAAGTACCGTAAAAATAGTAACTAGTATTCATCACTCGCGAAATTTCAGGTAATGAATCCCACTCAACTAACATCTCGCCCAGCTCTGCTAAATCATCAGGCATATCATCATATACATAAATATACTCGGTAAAATTCATATAAAAAAAAGCGTCTACTTCTTTTGCCGTCATAGATACACCGCCTCAAATTTCATCAATCCTTTTGTCGCATTACCGGTGAGAATTATTTCATTAATTCCTGGTATAGATATTGGCCAACTTCCCTTTTTTCGGAGCAGTGATTTTTCTTGTGTAACTTTACCGAATTCTGTATTGATTTCGACAACGCCAGGTAAAGCATTAATTACTGTTAACGATCGACTTCCAATTGTAATGGCGAAATCGCCACCAGTTGCTTCAATCAAGAAGTGGGGTTTAGATATTTCTTGCCCTGGATTCGACCGCACATTTTTCCCTTTAATTATCGGCATTGTCGATTCGCTCAATCTTTTTTTAAACGGTTGCGAACGGAAGGTAATATCAAACGTATAGAAAATACCCCACTCATTTTGAAATTGAGTAGGACTTAACGTGCTACATCTTACATCACGATATTTATCGGGGTCATTGTGTGTGATTAATTTCCCCCGGCCTCGAAGCCAACTTTTCACTTCAGCAAGCATATCGAAAGGACAAGTAATGTCTTTAACTTGAATATCATACGGCGCATAATCTCCAAACCATTCATGAAGACTACCAGATCTACCAAGCGTTTCGATTTCTTCAACTCGCTGATGGGGAGAGATTTCCGGAAGCTCATTTTCTATGATTAATTGCATATCCATCACAGCATTAATTCCATTAAAAATAAAATTGGGCTCGTCTGGATTCATAAAATCTACACTTGTCATGTTGGTATCCCCCCTGCATCAATAATTGCTTGTCTCGCTGATTCTTGTAAATCACGATCCATTTTAAAACGTTCTGCTGGATTGTTATAATCTACTTTTCCAAAATGATTGTGTTGCTCAATTTTGACTTCACTTGGAAATTTGGAGTCTTTTTTGTCAGAATCAGATAATGGTGTGACAGTGGTTTTGCCATTACCGACATTCAACAGCTCTGGACCAGCTTCGCCAACGATCGCTTGGCCATTAATTAAGTGACCACCTTTTGCCAAATATGGAATTTTACCGATTGAAAATGTTTTTCCGCCAAATTTTGGTATCCATTTTGGAATCTCAATTCCATTTAAATTCCCAAGAAAATTATTAATCAAACTAATCACTGCATTTATTGGCGCTTTAACCATTGCAGCTATACCATCGAAAATACCGCCAAAAATATTGACTACGCCATTCCAAGCTTTTTTCCAATTTCCCGTAAATATACCAGTGATGAAGTCAAGTAATCCGTTAAAAATCCGTAATCCAGCAGCTTTAAAATTATTAAAATTCGCAATAATACCATCGAATACATTTCCGATATAACCACTCAAAAATTTGAATACTTTAACACCAATATCTTTAATACCACCAAAAAATGCGTTCACACCATCACGGAACCATTTAACTTTGTTATACGCTAAAACCAATCCAGCAATCAGCAACACTATTCCAGCAATCACCAGTAAAAATGGATTTGTCGCAAAAGCTAGTTTCATTGCTGAAAACACACCTTGCAGCGTTCGTATACCTCCAGCAACCTTTGTGACCGACCCCATCAACGTTCCCAAAATCACTAGCAATGGACCAATCGCTGCAACTACCATCGCAATAGTTACCAGCATATTTTTTTGACCTTCGTCTAGTGAGTCCAGCCACTTTTTGAAATCTTGCAAAGCACCAATCGCCATTTTGAAGAATGGTAACAGCGCAACTTGAACGCTTTCCCCGACACTCGCCATTGTCAGCTTTGCATTGTTCATAGCTTGTTCAGCCTGATCAATGGGATCAAGCGTCTCGTCAAACGTAGTCCCGACTGCACCACCACTTTCACTAGCAGTTTTAGCTAAATCTTCAAGATTCAAAGTTCCTCGACGAATAGCATCAGCCATACGAGGACCGCCTTTTGTTCCAAATACTTCTGCAGCCGCATTGATAGCCTCTGTTTCTGATCCAGCATTTTGGATCTTATCTTGAAGTTCGCCTAATCCTTCACTCAAAGACTTGCCGTCTTTTGCATAGGCAACAGTCGCCTTTGATAAGCTACTTAAGGCCGCCCCAGAATCAACTCCTGCTTGTTCGAATTGACCCATAAGTGTAACACCTTCATCAAAACTTAAGCCTAATTGCTTAATGGAAGGGGCACCATCAATCGCTTTTTGCATTAAATCATCAACGGATTGTCCGGTATTTTGAGATGTTTTAGTCGTCACATCTAATACTCGATTTAAGTCGTCATACGATAGATCATAAGCCTCGATTGCTTGACGAGCAAAAATCGCAGATTGTGATACATCCGTTTCATTGATTTCAGCATATTTTAAAAGATAGTCAGTTGATTCTTCCAACTTCTTATCCATGAACCCGAATTGGGTATTTACTTCACCAATAGCCTCGCCAACTGTTTGTAATTCTAAGTGTGTGTTTGAACCCACATTCTCAAATGATTGAGATAATCTATCTGCGGTTTCACCAGTGGCCCCAGTTTTCTTAATGATTGTATCAAGTGCTTCATCAACTTCACTAAAAGCTGCTAAGCCAGCGGCTCCAGCAGCTACTATCGGAGCAGTTACACCAACAGACATTCCCTTACCGACATTTTTTATTTTGTCTCCAGCTTCTTCAATTTTTTGAAGTTTTTTTGCAGTATCAACAGAAACATCCCCTTGTTTTTTCAAAGCGTCATTGGTTTCTTCTAAAGCCGACCGTAGTTTATTTTCTCCTGTTTCTGATTCTAATAAACGTTTATAAAGCTTTTGGGATTCTTCCGAATACTCTCCAGTTTCTTTTACTGACTTCTCATATTCTTCTCTTAACAAGCCAGTTCGCTTTTCAGCTAATCCTAGTTGTTTTTCTAATTTTTGTTTTATAGCTGTAAGTTTTTCAGTTTGAGTTGCATCCTTATCCATTGCAGATACCTGATTTTTGTACTCGGTAGCCGCTAAATTCATTTCTTTGTTAATATCCTTAACAGTTTTTGAATAGGAAACTTCACCATTTGTTTTGAAATTCAAAACCACATCTGATTCTTTTTTCCCCATATTAGCGCTCCTTTCCTACCACCACGGTGATTTGTCCATTGTCACAGATTGCGGCGGTTCAAAATCAGTATTATTTTTTAACCAATGAAGATAAGATTTAAGCCACAAGTTAGGTGTAGACCTCAAAAAGAAACCCTCACTCCAATTAAGTAGAGTGAGAGCTACATATAAATAAAAACTCCAAGGTGTTCCTATTTCTTCCGTTTCTTTTTGTTTTTCTTTCTTTTTGGTTGAACCTTTTGAAAGTCTTGTGGCTTCTTCGATTTTTTTAGGTCTTCCACCTGAAACGTTTGATCTGCAAAAATTTCCATGCATGCTGCATATGCAGAAAGAACTTCTCCATTCATTCCTAAAAATTTAAAAATTGTTTCTGGACTTTCATCAAGGCCGCCAGTTTTAAGCATTCCATATATTAAAGCACGCATTATTTTTAAATCACTAGCCGTTAAATTGCTTGAATTGATTTGATTTTCTTTGCGCTTCAACATCGAATTCATATCATCCTCAAATTGTGAATAGTCACCGCCGTAAACGTCTGCAATATATTCCATCGTTTCCATTGTAAAAACAACTGGGAATTCATGACCTTTAATCATTACATTACGAGAGTTCCCCAAATCTTCCACATGAATTCCATAATCTGCTAATCTAGCCATTAAACATCACCACCAGGTTCTGTCGTGACTAGCGTTTTCCATTGCGTTTCGTCATAAATTGGCTGCGCGATGAATTTATTAAACAATTCCAAAGATGCGCCATCACGATTAGAATCAAAGCTGGTATACATCACGTTATTAAATTTCAAACCGGTAGCAATTAAATTTGCTGTAACATCATCAATTTTTGTTTCATCCTCGGCAGTAGCGTATTCTTCATCAATAACATTTGAAAGCTGTGTATTCGGATACCATACTGCTTTTTTACCACCGTTTTCAACATTTCCAATAAATCCAAACGCAAAATAAGGAAATTCACGCGCAGTATTTTTACTAAACGTTACACCGGCTTCAGCGACTAACCCCTTAAGTTCATCCATTACATCAATTGGAATTCCTACATGATCTAAACCAATTTCGTGTTTAGTTTCACGCGATACACGTCGGAACATTTTGCTAGAAGCCCATTTTTCTAACGCAGAACCATTACCTTTCACAGCAAGTTTAGTTGCGATGGGTAATCTCACGATTTCATCATATGTTGGTGCCGTACCAACCGAATCTGGCGTTTCCATCATTGCAATTAAAATGTCATCTAATCCTTCAAAATAATAAACATCTTGTTTACCCAATGATTATCATCCTTCCCATAGTTCAATTATTTTTTTCGTCATGAGATTTTCAATCTCAGCTTTGTTCTGTTCAAAAGCTCCGCTGGCAAAGTGCTGCGCTTTTTGATTCTTTGTGCCGTTTTCAGCAAAACGCCAGTAAAATGCAGTACCATCAAACGCCACAATGACACGATCATCTTCCACTTCGACTTTCAATTGATCAGCCATATGTTTTTTCTTCAGTAACGACTTAGGGACTACAGGTACTAATTTTGACACGTAAAAATTAGCGGCATCTTGTAATGACTCCAAAGATAATTTCGTAGGATCCACTTGAGCTAAAGTACCTAAATAGTCTGCAATATCTTGAAATCCATTATTATTACTTGGCATCTTCCACCGTCCTTACCTGAATAAAGAAATTTGTTACTGTATCATCATTTTCATCACCATTAAGAGACATCACTCCACTCGTAGTCACATGATTTTTATCTAAGATTTTCATAATAGGTCGAAAATCTTTTTCTGTCCCAGTAGTAAAAAGTGATATTTGATAAAGTGGCATATACTTGAATATCCGACCACTAGCAACTTTTGTATCTTCAGATATAAATGAATAAATAATATACGGATACTCTTGCTTTTTTGGTGCTTTGTCTCGAAAGACCGGATATTTTGTTGCTTTCAACAGTTCTCGAAGCTTTTCTAAATTAGTCGACATAGGCCAAACTCAACTCCATTTCCCGTGCATCTAAGTTGGTGAATATCCTAGTAATGTTATACTTCACACCTTTGATTTCAATAGCACTACCTTTTTCAGTGATAGCATTATCCCAGCGAACTTTGATTCTTCGGACTACTTCAGTTTTCCCTTGCTTCGATAAGTATTTCTCCTGGGCAGTGATTCCCAGTTCTTCATAATAAATCGCTCGCTCAAGCTCATAAGCAGTTACTGGCCGATCGTTTTCATCTACTGCCTGACTAATTGAAAACAGCTGACCTTTCCACCGGATGCGGTTTGTGAATCGCTTAGCCATCATCTTCCACCGCACTCTCTTGCACGATGAATGGCGTCAATGCATCTATAGCCTTATCCATGCCCTCCTCAGGTACTTTCCATTCCCACATAATCGAAGCAATCAGCATCGCTACCTCGATAGCAATTTTCCCAGTAGCTCTGTATGCATATTTTTTTCCATAATTAAGATAAAAAGAGAGCATAGAATCATCCATGCCCTCTTCCCAAGCGATGTGGCTTTTAAATTTTTTCATTTCTTCAGCTGTTGGAGTGTAATCCATTTAATCAGCTCCTTCAGTTGTCTCCGCGTTGATATCTAAGAAGTAAACTGGAATTTCTAATGGCCCATAGATGAGTTGACCATCCGTAATATGATAGATTTTGAAGCCAATCTTGTTCTCATCACTATATTTTTCAGTTAATTTTTCAATTTCCATCGTGGCAATCACGTCTTGAATATGGAAAAAGCTCAAGTTTCCAAAATAGATCATTGGTACTGCTGGATCGTATTTTTTCCCAATTGCATCCCACTTGTCAGCATAATCCGAAACTTCTACTGGAAAAGTAAATAAAGTATATGGGAAATCTTCATTACCACTTTCTTTCAAAATTGGGTTCCCGTTATTATCCAAAATCGATTCAAGTTCTGTTTGAGCTTCACGATTAATCAACCAACGGGCTTTATTTCGAATGGCTGTTGGCAAGGCATTTTTTAGCTGTACAAGCATCAAATATTTATTTGTCGTTCCTGTTTTAACAACAAATTGTACAGCTTTTTTTGTCAAACTACCTGGATTTTGATCAGCGTTAAAGTGCCAATATGCTTCTTTTCGAACATAAGCTTTCTTCAGCTCATCCATCACGATAGCTTCAATATCAAAATCACTCATATGAGTCAGTTTTTTGGTTACTTTGATAATGGCATCAATTTCAATTGGTGATAGAAAGACATCATCAAATTCGATATCAGTACTCGGAATCTTATTGTTTTCATCTCGTTCAGTAGGGACAATGTTAGCATCCGCTTTTTTGACTTGAACTGGGAATCCCTGCATTCCTTTTGTTTTATGGATTGTCCCGTATTTTCGCAAAGGATTTTCTTCCTGAGCATATGTGATTAACTCATGGCTTAATTCTTCTGGAACTAAGACATTTCCACCGTTGAACGCAACGCCGAATGAACGTGCTTTTCCTTGAGAAATACGCCCGCCCAAGAATCGCAAGAAGGCACTACGTTTGTTCAATTTTTTCACCTTTTCTTCTCCTTTGCTTGCCAACCCTCGGCCAATGATTCCCAGGACACGAGAGCGACTTTGTGTATTATCAGCTGGCGGTTCCTCCTCATGATCGGTATCTTCAGCACCACCTACTGATGCTGCCTCCTCATCTTCCAAATCATTAGCAGCTGCTCCCAGATCATCGATATCATCTTCCAACTGAGCAGCATCTTCATCCGGCAACTGTTCAATCACGGCAGTCACTTCATCAATCTGTTCCGTAATATCAGTCACTTGTTCCTCAATCTGAGTCAATTCCTCCTCGGTAGTCTCAGGATCTTCAGCCCGTGACTGCAACTGTTTTAGCTGAGAGCGTAAAGTTTTTTGTCGTTTCATCCAGTATTTTTTATTCATTTAGGTATCCTCCGATTTTTTCTAAAATTTGGTGACGTTTTGTGGCACGCCAAACCAGCTGTTTGGATCTTAGAGAAGCTTTAGCACTCTCGTATTGAGGTAGAGTAACGATAGACACCTCATACAATTCAGCTCCAGTAATTCTAATCAATGGCAAATCCAGCGAAAAATCCTCTTCTTGTGATGTCGGAAAAAACAAAAAGCTACATTCACAAATATCACCCCGTCGCATACTTTCCTCAAGATCATGAGCGTATGTGGTATTCGGTAGCTCCACTATGAAATGCAGACCTTGTTCATCCTCATCTAGTTCGAGAGTTCTTGCTGATCGCCGACCTAGAATCTTATCCCAATTATGATTAAACAAGCAACGAACGTCTCGACCTTCTGCCAAATCCTTAGCAAAAGTTTCTGGGGCAATTTCTTCATAATAACAATCTTCAATTAGAGTCCGTTCGTTAAAGACAGCTGCATGTCCTTCGACAATCACCGGTGATGATCCATCTCCATCGCCGGTAACTTTACTTCTAAATTGCAGGTCTTTAATCCTGAAGGACCGCTTTTGAGTCTCCTTATCCAGTGTCCTCACTCCTTTCACCTTCCATTTTTGCATCATTCAGTGCAGACAGTTGCTCCACACTGATCAAATCTTTCGAAGCATAAAGCCCCGTTGATTCCTTCGTATTGAGACGTTCAACGCCAAGATCATCCCGGCCATCATCTGGTGTGTATACCATCGAACGGACCAGATTAGAAGTATTCGTGATTTTTTGCGACATGGTGAGATATTTTTTCAAATCAATCACTAGGGAAATTCGTTTGTTGCTATCTTGATCAAAGAGAAGTCGGCTCAAATGTTCACAGACATTCTGTACGAATGGGTCCACAACAAAAGCCTTTAAGTAAAGTGCCGCTTTCTCTAGATCTGTCTTCAGCAACTGGTGATAAGCATCAGGATCAAATCCTAGAAACTTTGCCAGTTCCGGCTTATATACATTTAGATAGCTGAGGATTTTTTCATCATCCACCGGACTTTCAAATCCTTCGATGGAATATCCTTTTGAAAGAGGAATGATCAAAGTCTTCCCCTCATCATTCAGCTCCTCCAACTTCCCTTGAATTGCCTCCACCATCTGATTCTGCATTGTATTTTTCGGTGATAAATGGGAATCAAGCTTCAGTAAGTATGCCAGAAAACCACCCCGCTGATATTTATCAGTGAGAGCTTTTTCAGCGTTCAGGACTCCTTCCATTGTTTCGCGAGCAAGATCGATAATGCCTGCACCCCGATTTAGTGACATCCCCATATTCTTGATCTGAGCCACTTCGCTTGAATACAAGATATGCTCACCATATCTAAATTGCTTCACCGCATTTTCAGTGATTTCAGGTATGACACCATTCATGATATGCAGCTGTTGCCCATCTCGGATAACGAAAGTTTCACCCTGAAGGAGATAAACGTTGGCCATAAGCTTTCGAAATTCAAATCCTGTCAGATAACCATTTGGATAATTCAATACCTTCAACGTGACTGGGTCTTTTTGATCAACGCCATTTTCGTCTTCGACCACCCAACGACCGCAGGCAAACATATTCGAGATAGCACTCATATAATGATAGATGTCGCTAGAGGAAAGAATGTCATCATTCCCCATGCTGATATCCCCAGATAAGATAGCGGATCCAAACAACTTACTATTGCTTTTTGATATTTTTGCCGATCTGGTTAAATACCAGCTGGCCGCACGTTCCAATAGTTTCAAGTTCTCACCACCTTTCAATTATTCTTTTTGAATCCGTATAGCTTTGCCAGCATTGCTCCATACTCGCCCTCATCTACTACTTCATCCATCATAGTCATTGATTCTTTGTGGGCAATCAGACAAGCCACAAAGCCATCTATATGCTCCGGTGATTTACGTTTGCTGGGTGCTTTTTGATTGTTGATATTAGTCACGATTTTGGCATTACTGGCACAAATCACCAATAATGGGTTATCGGTGATAATTCGCTCGTTATCCAGGAGTGCTTCAAAGTCATCAAAAGGGTCATTCATAACAGCCGGCGCCTGTCCGACCATGACACACATAAAACCATTCATCTCAAAAAAATCTACGAGTCTCTCTGACATCGCTGGGTCAAAGTTGATTTGCACAATATCCAACTCTAGACGCTCATACATATCTAAAACATACTCACCAACCATTTCTTGATCAACAGTCCTGCCAGGGCATAAAGTCACGTATCCCTCTTCAGCGAATTGCTGATAAGGGATATTTCGTTGTTTTTCTTTTTCTTCGATATTATGTTCTGGAATAAAGTACATCTGTTTAACTTTCAAAATCCCTCTTCCATCATCCGCATAGTCGGGAAAATTAAGGGAAACACAGGTCAAGTCAGTAGTGCGGGAAAGGTCAATTCCGACCACACACTGTTTTCCAAATAAGTCTCCTAGATCTTCAACCAGCATGTTGTCCAGTTGCTCCTTATCAAAATAGGCTTCCGCGTAATTTACAAAGACATTCAGGTGCTTTGAAAGGAACTCAGCTTTTCGGAAACCGTTCTTTTTCGCACTAGCAAATTCTGACCGCAAAAAATCCATCGAAACAGACACCCCCAAATTGATGTTGACCATCTCCCAGACTTTTTCATCTTCCCAGTTATAACCTTTATTAGGTTCTGTGATAAAGACAAACCATGAATCATCATTGTCGTTTTCCAGCACATCCTTACACTCTGTATAAATCTGAGCACCGACAGCTCCAGAATTTTTCCCGGCCGTTGAGCAAACATTCAATAGCGGTTCCGCTTGGGCACCTTGTCCAGACTTTAAATTGTCATAACGTTCGGTATCTTTCCAATCATGAACTTCATCAGCGGTCACGATATAGCTGTTCTTTCCGTCAGTCTTTTCATCCTTCGACAATATTCGTACGGTATTTTGAGATTTAAAACCCTCAACGATGAATGAATAGTCAATGGTTGTGACTTTCTTCTCCTTCCGATAGACCATCGTGCCATCCATCAGGTCTGGATCATTTTCAATGGTTGTTGCTAGTGGATTTGCGACGTTTTGCGCTTGATCAAAATCAGCGGCCAAAACATAAAACTCGGCACCAGTAACTCCCTCGCCATACATCCCATATAAGATTGGTGCACCTTCCATAAGTGACTTGCCGTTTTTCTTAGGAAGCTGCTCATATGATTTTCGAATCACTCGGATATTTCGCTGCCATTGGTCACTCCACTTCTGCCAGCCATAAATATTTGAAAAGATAAATTTTTGCCAGTTTTCTAAAATTAGCGGCTGCCCTGCCCATTCCCCTTTGATGTGCTTATAAAAAGATTCAGTAAACAGCAGCATCGAATTAGCTTTCTGAAGATCGAAGAAAATATCCTTTCTCTTTTTCCATTTGAGATACCGCTTGACTGCCTTATGTATACTATCCGGGTATCGTTGAGGATCTGCCTTCACTTCAGCGGCAAAGACATCCGCATAGTTCACATTCATGTCAATCATGCATGATCACCTCACGGAAAAATCGCCGGCAGCGCCGACAATCATTTTTTCTTTTTCATTTGTTCTCGAAACTGTTGCAGTCGGTTTTTCGCTTCATTCTCATCGTCTTTATCTTGATCAGAATGCAATGGTCCGATGAATGTTAACTTCGGGTTCTTGGCATCAAGCCCCAACTGGTTTAGCAAGCGAATTCGTTTGTCCATCCAGACCTCCACTTGCTGAGCCAAAGGGTGCTTAATTTCGTTCCGTGCACCACTTTTATTTGTGTGTACTTTTGTGGTTTTAAACTCCTCTTGTCGCCACTCCAAAAGCTTGATTTGATAGACTTCATAACAATCAAGATACGTTTCAATCAACGGATTTAAAGCCTCGGTAAAACGACCTAGCGTTTTCAAGATTTCTGTAACCCGTTTCTCTTCTAATTCCCTATCATTACTAGCTTTTTCGAGTATCAAAGCTCGCTTAGATTTACGACCCACGGAACTGCACCCCCTTTTCTTTTTCAAATTTTTTTGCGGAGTTGTCCGCGAAGGTCCCCTCCCCTATCCCCAAAGAAAAAAATATTTTTGTTTTAGATAGGGGGGCTTAAAAGAATTCGTTGGGATCAAAATTCTTTTTTTGATTCCATTCATTTTCATTTTTTGGTTGATACTCTACAATTGGGTGACAATTAGAACACACATGACGTAGATTCTCTTCATCAAGTCTCAAGTCAGGTCTCAACCAAATTGGTAAGATATGGTCTATATGGCTTTGACGACCAAACACGACTTTGCCACAGATGCTACACCGATAGCCATTTTTCTGCCGGATATATGATGCCAGAGCTTGCCAAGCATCAGAACGATAGAACTTGCTATTTTTCGAATAGAACCGCTTTTCTGGCCGCTTTCTCCGTTGATGTGCCTCACAATACTGCCCGGATTGAATCAGGTTATGGCAGCCATTCTGGGCACAGTACTTTCTAGCCACGTGGCTCCATTACAGCTGAATGGGTCTTGCGGTCATACACCAGCACCCCATTTGATGTCTCGGTGCGGATGTACCGGTCAGCCTCATCCTCAGTTTCAGCGGTCTCTTGATCTGAATCAGTTTCTTCCAAATCATCTTCAGCTGATCTAGGTTCTTGATCGCTGGCATCTTCATCCGTCTGATTTTCAGCTTCATCGATCTTCTTTTCTGACTGCTCCTGCTCATCCACTTCTGGAGGTTTATTCAAGATTTCGTATAGGTACGGGACAAGTGCTTTTTTTGTTGTAATATCAACTGGGATCTCAATCCCCTGATCAACAGCAAATTTCCGCAAGTCATCATGTTTGAGGATATCCAGTTCTTTCATTGTGAATTGTTCAGTCGTTTCTACCATGTTCCCCATCTCCTCTAATAATTTTTATAAATAATTTGTGCGTCACCAGTTCGCTGGTACCATTCACACCACTGCTTTAAATTTTCCAGAGTATGGGATACTGCTGTAATCATCAATGTAGCTTTATCGTTTTTTTCCTGCGGTAAGATATCCACTACTACATGATTGCCATACCAAACTGATTTGATACTATCTGAAATAATTTCACCATACGAATTAATTACTTGGTGTGCTGTCAGGTGTCGATCTTGTTCGTTAACGATGGCTTTCTTATATGCTGCAGCGAATTCTGCTTTAACTTCTAATTGAAGCTGTAGCTCATAAAAATCTTTCATGACTAACGCCTCCTCATAGTTATGTGGTTTTTGGGTTACTGATTTTTAAATTTAGAACAATGACATCTGGTGACCGTATTCAAAATAACGGTCTATCTTATTCCTAATTCTTTGCTGCATGGATTTGACTGTTCCCGGTGCCAATTCCAATTTTGTGGCACACTCAACATCACTGATCATGGCTGTGTGTTTTAAAATGAATAACTGTCTTTCACGATCTGAAAGCAAGGACAGAATCTCTTTTAATTGATCCATCATCACTTCTTTTTTTTGATCTCGGACTTCATTTCTTTCCTCATCCTCTGAAGCTAGCCTATCTTGATGCTTCAATCCTCGATATTTGATACACTCATCCACGTTGCTCCATAATTGCTCTCGTAAATATTTTGGGAGGGAATTGCCTGCCGACATTTCACCCCGTCGTGAATGTCCATTCTTGAGCCAATAAAGAGCGAATTCCGTACTTGTAATCATTGATGAGAGTAACATCTGAGTTTGTTTCTCTTCAGGTGTTCGCTGATCATCCCAGGTAATTTTCTCCCTGCCAAGAACTTTGTGAACTACTTTTACCTTCTTTTTAGCAATTAATCGATGCTTCAACCTTAAATCTTGTAAATCTTGTTCATAGCCTTCAATGATATCCATACCTTCGCCTCCTTCGATAAAAAAAGACAGGACTATGCAAAGTGTCTTTGCGTAGCCCTGTCCTCCAGCTTTCTGGTCAGACCATTATTTTTTTGAGTAATTATATTCTACTCGATCTAATTTGTGATTAACCATTCGTAAAGCTGCTGCTCCGAATTCCGGAAGATCAACAACACGAATATTGTCTTGATCAATTATAATTGCTCTGGCTTTTCCTTGTTTCATAATATTTAACGCTTCTGTCAAAGTTACAGTCCGAATATCTTCCATTTTTTCCTCCACTACTTAGCTACCATAATTTTTTTCTTTGAAATAACGGTTCTCCCCATTTTTTCCCAAACGATATGATCATCTTCCAATGCTGTGCTGACAATACGAACTAAAACACTATTCGTATATACTTTTTCAATAATTCCAATAAAAGGATATTTCCATGGCCACGGACCAAAGCAATGGCATTTGGTTCCTGGCGTTAAATAAAGTTTACTTTTCAACTTGTTTATCCCTCCCGCTAATTATTAAGGCCATTGTTAAAACACCAACCATTCCTCCTAAAAAGATACCTATTAGAAATGCAGTCATTATTTATTCTCCTAATATCATTTATTCTTTTTGTACAATATCAAAAGGTACAATACTTTTTGGCATATAGTTAACTTCGTATTTGTACTCATTAACTCTTGCTCCATACAAATCTTCTACTACATACATATTCCAATCAGTCATATTGATGATATGTTTTTTGTACGTCCCTTTTTTAGTTTCTACTAGAATAACTAGCTTACTGCTTTTTTCAGTATCAATAGAAATTCTACCAATCACTTCAAACTCTACTCTGTCAGTTCTCATATTGATAACCGCAACTCGACGAATGACATTAAAATTGTCCGCTTCTTGACTAACGTTATGTGATACTTTATCTGATTCCACGCCGCTACATCCTGTAATTGTTATAATAAAAACAAACAATCCTAATAAAGCTACTATTTTCTTTTTCACAAAAATCCCTCCTGTTTTTTCAATGTATAAACAACTTCTCTATACTTTTTTCCGCCAAGCAATTCATAATATTTCCCATTTTCAGAAATAAGAAATGATAATGTCATTCCCATATTGTCAGAACATGTCCCCAAAAACTGTTTGCTATTTTTGGGATTGTACTCAAAATTAATAACAATCCATTCACGTTGTTTACAAAACATTTCAAATTCTAGTTTTGCTACTTTTAGGTCTCTTACCATGATTTATTTTTCCTTCTGCTTTTCTGATTAGCCGGTGCAAAAAATTATTATCTTTATCAAATTTATGAATCATCCGCATATAGTGATAGTCATACAGCCGACTCGTTTCGTATGTCTCCATTAAATTGTAAGTGCTACTACGATAAATCCCATGATATGTCTTATTAGCTTTACCGTTTAGCTGGTTGATAGAACGAATAAAAATAGTAACTCCATGTTTATGCTTTATTTCAAAATTAACTAAATCCAATTGCCAACCTTCAGACCCGCATATTTTTAATGCTAGAAAGAATTTCTGAATCATTCGAATTTTATCTTCTTTGTTGCCACAAACTACTAAATAATTCATCACAAATCAGCCTCTTTACATATAATCTTTTACCTTTAAAAAATCGATGAATCCAAAAATCGGCACTTCAAATTCCTTTAACTCTTCTTTCGTGATGTATTGACGACCATAATATTCTTTCATTTCTTGCCATACATTCCACGGGACAAATCCAACAGTTGTTTTAATCATGCAGCAAACACCTACTTTAGCACCCATCTTGAAATGGTCCTCAAGACATGCTGCTTGATGTTCTGTTACAACTGATTTTTTAATTCTGTCAGTAGTTGTCATTTTTGCCTCAAACGCAATTGCTTGGCCTCCTTTCAATGTTCCCTTGTAATCTGGTTGAGCGAGTCCAGTGAACCATCCTTGAAAGGTACCGTCTTTATTTTTATTTTTAACCCGAAATGGCTCTGGTGTTTTTTCAATCACACCATATCCATGTATGTTGTAATAATGGCATGCTTGATCTATCAAATTTTCAAAAATTCTGCCTTGATTGTTATTAACTTTATTTTTTGTTCTTTGAGTATACTGATTCATCCGCTTTCTCCTCCTTCATCAATTCGAATTAAATTAACACGCATATGCCACCCACTATCCTCAAAATATTCAGCTCTAATACCGTCAATAATTCGAAAGCCAGGGAACCTCTTTAGCAATAATTCTTCGCCAACGTCTGAAGACTTTGCAGCTGATTCTAACTTTCGTTGAGACCAGGCATGGTCGTTAATGATTTCAACTGGTTTTTTTAAATTCTTACTACATGAATACCGCTTTTCGCCTTTTTTCCATCGACCATTCACATACTTTTCTTGAGATGTCACGTAATTAGCTAAAGCTTCCATTCCGTCTTCTGCTGGTTGAATGATTCTAGCTTGGGTACGACCAAACATTTCTAATTTTTTCCCGCGTCCTTTTGACCAACATTTTTCAACTTCATCTCTGCTGACTCCTGCTGATAAGATAACGTGATGGTGAATTCTTTTAACGAATCCGTCATCATCGTTGAATTGGTATTCCGTGAACCACATATATTTCATTTCTTGATTATTTTTGTCATAAAGTCTCTTCATTTTTTTCAAAACATTATCTTGCTGTCTTTTCGCCTCAGATAATGTTTTTGGATGATATTTATCTGAATATGTGAACGTCAGATAATAATCACCTTTTCCAAAGTTGGTAAATAATAATAACTTTGCATATCGCTTGCTTTCTTTACTGTTCCAATTTTTTTGAGCTGGACGTGCTAACTTCCGTTTACGTCCTCGTTGTTTTCTACATGACAATTCTTGTTCCATTGTTCGAACATACAAACTAATCTCCATTCGAGATCCCGCTTCTATTCTTTTTTCACGAACAAATGATCTAACCATCCTTAACACCTCACTTTTTAGTTTAGGTGAAAACTTAGTACCTATTACAAGGACGTTAAACGCCTTTTAAACTGGCGTTTTTTTGCAAAAAAGTACTGAGAATGGTATAATCATTTTGTCGAATGAATGTACCAAACTCAGTAGTCGTCTGTTAGTGCAGACGGCTTTTTTATTTATCCCTGTTAAAAAAAACAACTTCAAAATCCCATGTTCTATCCCGTCTATTTACGAACACCATTTTTTCTAATTGTTGGCCACGAATGGTAAAACACTCGTTATGCCCATTTTTAGGATTTTTCGCCACTATATTTATTTGATTTCGAACTGAATTCACACTCAATACAATATAATCTCGTTCAAAAAACCATTTAGCTGCAAAAAGGTATCCACTATCTCTGAGCTCACTCAACAATTCCAAACTCCGCATTTCCAATTCTTTCAACCTTCCATGCGAAATCATGAGATTGATTCCAACACTTCACCAAAGCCAAACTTTATACGTTCCTTTAATTTGTTAAATGTTTCATCGTTTGAAACAAAGAAAAAACATAATTCTTGATTTAATGCATCCTCAAAAGAGTGATTTACTACGTTAGGATTAATATCAAAATGGTTCCAAAAAATCTTTTTTATTTTTGATACAACTGATTTCGAATAATCAGTTTCAACTGTGATAATTAATTTTTGCTTTTTCATCTTTCCTCATCTCCTAAATCAATTTGATCAAATAAACTAATTTGGCCAGTGTTAGCTATTTGAATATGGTGTACTGTCTTTTTTAAATTTCTTGACGGTAATTTAGACTTTCCATGACCATTAATTGTTAACATCTGTCGAGATTCATCTACTTTAATTTCAATTGACAAGCTGATAGATCTAGCATTAGTAATTTCTTTCTGTTGGTCTTGTAAATCCAATGCAACCGCTTCTACTTCCTTATCAATTAAGGGGTGAATTTTTTTCATAATTAAATCAGACAATTGCAAAACTAATTCATCTTGATTCATAATTTCGAACCCCCTTTTGTTCTTTTTCTTCTAGATAGGCCCCCATACAAAAAGAAATCGTAATTAAAGTTATCACAGCGATAACGGCTAAGGTTAAATACAAATTAATGCTTCCAAAATATGAAAAGAGGGCCAGCAGCATAAAACCTATGACGATTCCCAGCATGAAAGATATCTTGTCGTTCTTCTTTTTTTGTTCTCTTGCCATTGAAATTCTCCTTGAAATAGCTCTGTCCGGGAGCATTATTTAATTAGTTTATGTTTGTGAAGGTATTCAAATACTTCTTTTTTATTCCAACATTCGGCATTTCCCTTCATGTGGTACGGAAATCCATCTTTATAGCGAAAATTTTTATCAAATGTATCTGGATCACATCCGATTGCTTCTGATATCTCTTTACGATTCATTAAAAATTTTTCTTCGTCATTTATTTCATCCAATATTTCTCGAACTGCTTTTAGTAGTACACTTTTAAGCATGTCTTTAAATGATTCTACGAAGTCATTTGCAAAAAGGTTCATGTACTTTCCCCCTTCTCTCGTTGTACCCGCTACCATCTGATATAATTAGTCTCAGAAAGGTGGTGATATAATGAGTAGCGTTAATAAAAAATTTGACGAGTTAGCTGTTAACCTAGTTGAAGCTTGGCTAGCTCATGAATCAGAATTAACTAACGAAATTGGTAGAACATCTACAAAAGGCCAATCAATTTCCGTAAAAGAAGTTGCACAAGCTTATTTAGATTTTTATCACACTCTGGTCAATGGTCAGTTACCAGAAAGTCTACAAAATAATGATCAATAACCTTTTAAAAGCTCTGCTATGGCTGCAACCATAGTGGAGTCTTTTTCTTTGAATGCCATTTGTAATCCTTGTTTGGTATCTTTTAAAATTTCATATTTAGCAATTTCTATATCTCTATTTATATTGATTGAGTGTGATTCGTTTCTTGGTTCGATTATTTCCCCATTGGTCTTATTCATTTACCTCTCCTCCTATCGTTGTTACCTCTGCCATCTGATATAATTAGCCTCAGAAAGGTGGTATTTTTTTGAGTCTATTTATTTTTTTGAAACTATCCATTGCTTATTTCCGAGGAAAAGTAAAAATAAAACCAGACTATCGTCATCTCCAATGGATGTTAGATCACAATTACCTCGAACAATTACTAGACGGTGGCTTTATCGAAATTAATGGTTTTCCTCTACCAACCGCCAGTGATTATTATTCAATTACTACAGCTGGAAAGGATGCAATTTATCAATATCGAGCAAATGTAATTACACGAGTAATCGCAATTACTGCACTTATAATCAGTATTTTTTCCTATTTCAAAAAGTAAAGAATTATTGATAAGACCAAAGAAATTGTCGCAATTGTCAATGTCACAAAATCATCCCATTCCCGTACTTCTCTTTCGGTTGAGTACGGCTTTTTTGTAAAGTTCGGCCTTTTAGGTATTTTCATTTACCTCACCCCCTCTTTTTTATTTGACCTTCTGAATGTATAACTTAAAGTTGACTTATCGCCAAAAAAAATATCCTCAGTTGTCATTCCAAATATTTCCGCTAAGTTTTGAGCAAGAGTTATCGGCACTTCGCTAGCATCTTTTTCATACTCCGCTAATTTTTGTCTCGTAGTCTTAACTTTGAACTTATCCAGTAATATTTTGACTACTTCGTCTTGGGTTAAGTCAGAATTAACACGTGCAGCTTTCAATGTAAATTGCATTATGTTCACCCCCTCTTGACAACTATATATTAGAATAACTTTAAGTTATAGTCAAGAGTTTTATCTAACTTTTATATAACTTAATGTTTGTATTACCTTACTTAGTGTTATATACTTTGATTAACATCAGTCGGAGGTTAAGCAGATGAATAAGAATATTTTAGGTAAACAGGTGGCATTATTAAGAGATAGATTCGGTTATACACAAGAAGATTTAGCGTCAAAAATCGGAGTCTCAAAACAAACAATTTCTAACTGGGAAACTGGATTAAAATCACCAAGAATGGGTGCCATTGAAAAAATGGCTGAACTTTTTAATGTATCTAAAGGATTTATTATTGATGGTTCTGACGATACGAAAGAAAGACTCCTACCGATTTTTGATCAACTTTCAATGGAAAATAAAAATAGGGTAATTAATTATTCTATTGAACTACTCAAAAATCAGCAGCCTACTGTTACTAAATTTCCATCTAAGAAAAGTAGCAACGACAGTATAGAAATACCAACACTTGCTGCTCATAGAGTTGACGAAAATGAAATATCCTCCCCTGAAGAAATCAAAAAACTGCACAGCTTTCTTGATGAACTTGATAGAAAGTATGATGAAAAGAATAAAAACTTTAAGAATTAATTGGTGGTGTGTGATTTGGATACTTTAGAAACGATTATCAGTGAATTATCCGAGGAAGTTCCAATTATTGAAGGGCCATTACTTACGATAGGATATGAGGGATTGTATCGTGATGGCCGAATTTACATAGAAGACGGACTTCCCGTTACAATAAAAAAAGAGAGAATCATAGAAGAATATACGCATCACCTCTACTCAGTGGGAGAAATAGTTAACTATAATACAATTGAAGCACGGAGGCAGGAAATTCAGTCCCGTAAAAAGGCTTTAGAATTACTTGTTCCCATAGAGAAACTTATTGAGTGTGCTTTTTCTGGTTGTTCCAATAAGTATGAGTGTGCAGATTTTTTAGAAGTTACTGTTGAAACACTTAGTGAAGTATTGCAGCACTATACATCTAAGTTAGGACCAGTTTACTTTCACGGTGGGAAAATAATTCGATTTAACGGTGATTCTATTTGGGTGTTAAATACAGGATTGCAATAAAAAAAGCCCACGTACCAACGTAGGCCTTAATTTCATAATTAATCTATTTAATTCATGTCTCTAAATAAATAATAAAAAGGGACTGATTCTTTTACAGCCCCTTTAATTCTACAATTTACTTTTTGTCAATTTTCAATTTATCAGTACCACTTGTTTTATTAGTTTCAATCAATTGCTTATTTTCATTACGAATTTGATCAACAGTCATGTTTAAAAGTTTCTCTACCATGTCTATCATCCTTTCTGTACACGTTTAGTATCTCATTTTTACAACAAAATGGAAAGCTTTTTTACTTGTTGCCTGGTCTCGATTTTTCTAGTTCTTTAATCTGAGCATCAATTTGCTTGTTTTTTTCATTTACTTTCCATTTTTCAACAACGTATCTCAAATTTTCAAATGGGATATTTAACTCAGCTAATCTATCCAATAAAGGTTGAACTCTATCAAAAAAACTTACTAAAGTAGTGTGCATCGGCTCGTATAACAAAGTTTCATCAGCTAAGTCTGCCTTGACATAAGTACAAATTTGTTCTAACTGATTCATGACAGGAATTGCATCGCTTTGCAGATAGATATTTATAAGAATCTCTTTCTTCTTATTACTATCTGCAGCCTCTAGTTGCTCTATCGCTTTTGGACTTAGCTCTTTTCGAACGAGATCATTAAATTTATCTATTTCAGGAATAATTACTGTTGCGAATTTATGTAAGATATCAACAGAAATTTGTTTTCTCTTAAACGTAATATCATACTCTCTTTGTTCAGCATCTACTCTATATTTTCTAACATTTATTAAAATACCTATAATACCGATAATGGAAACAAGTGAAGCAATAAATTGGGCTACATCTTTCAAGTCCTTATAAAAATCTGAAATAATAAAATCATGAAGCACTTCCTAATCCCTCCTTCGCATGTAAGCTATAATATCAAATTTTCAAACAAAAAAGAATAAGTAATCAGGAATTTTCACCTTTAAATTATCTAAAGATATAATAGAACAGCAAATTGTAGTTTATTGAAAGGAGGTGGTGCCTAAATTCTCAAAGAAGCATTCTGTCCGGGAGCTAAAGGAGAATAGATAATGAAATATAACAAAACCAAATATCCAAATATACTAACTTATGAAACTCGTTCTGGTACAAGGTACCGAATTAGAAAAAAAGTAAGTTCAAAAGGTCAGTCTGAACTTATTGACGAGTCAGGTTTCAAAACTATTAATCATGCTAAAACACGGTTGCGCGAGATCGAAGAACAAGCTGATAAAAATGAGATTGATTACATTAGATCTCATAAATTGACCGTTTCTGAATACTATTCAGAATATGCAAAACGAAAATCACAATCACATACTTGGTCATCTGATAGTCGTGCTAGCAATGACTCACTCTTCAAAAAGCATATACAACCAGCCTTTGGAGATATTTCTTTAATAAAGTTAAATAGGAATACTTATGAGGATTTTATAGCTGACAAATTAAAAAAATATCGAAGAAGATCGGTTCAATCTATCCACGTTATGTTTATGGCAATGTTGAATGACGCTGTATATTCTGGAATTCTGGAAAGAAACAGATTGCAAAGGGTTTTGATTGGAAAAAGCGAAATTAAGCAGAGGAACAAACGTGTGGCTTTGAAGGATTATCACATATGGATGGACACTGCCGAGAAAATCTTATCTGAATATCAGTATTCGATTATTTATCTTTGTATTTATGGTATGCGACGTGGAGAAGTCTGTGGTCTACGATCTTCCGTTGTCAGTTATGATGATCATCCCAACTTGGCTACCATCCACATTGCAGATAGTCGCACATCTCGGACATCTAAATATGGAAAAGGTGGCGTAAAAAATCCAAGTAGTGATCGCTATATTGTTTTAGACTACAAAGGAACAAAATGTTTGGAATATGTAATTAATGAAGCAAAAGAAATCAAAAAAGACTTTGGAGAAATTCTTCATCAAGATGATTTTATCATTCTGAATCCTACTAGTGGAGTGCCTTATCATCCAACACAATTAAATCGTTGGTTTCAATTAGTTTCTAATACTTGTGATATAAAAATATCACCGCATATGCTGCGTCATTTTTTTGCAACTCAAGCCGCTATTGCTGGCGTACCAAAAGAACACGCTGCTAATTATCTTGGCCATCATGATAAAACAATGACACAACACTACACACATATCCAAAATGAAACTGCAGCTGGAGTAATAGATATTGTCTCAAAACGGCTTAATATCAACGATTAACGCATCAAAAAAGCAGTGTGATTTTTCGTATTTTTCGACTAAAACATCACACTAAAATCACACTGCTACTTCTATTTATGCCATTTTTGATAGTTTTGCCAAAAATCGAAATACTGTTTTATCAATATTTTTGAACTATCAAAAACGATAAAAACCGATATAAAAGTTACTTTACTTTGCTAAACGATAAATAGCATCTGCATAAATAGCAGTCGCCCGCAATAAATCATCTAACGTCATAAATTCATTGGCTTGGTGCATAGTATCCACATAGCCTGGGAACATAGCACCATATGCGACACCACGTTCTAATAAACGGCCATAAGTTCCGCCACCAATGATTTTTTCATGTCCTTTTTCACCAGTGTGATCTTCATAAACCGCTAAAAGAGTCGCTACCAATGGATCATCTTCTGGTACATAATGAGGTAACATATTGCGTTCATTATGGGTAATAGAGGCACCTTCCATGCCTAATTTACCGTCAACTGAAATTTCTAGTCCTTCTGCTGTCACACCTTTTGGATAGCGGAAGTTCATTGCGATAAAGTTATCTGCTTGGAAACCTTCTTCATTTGCTTTAAAAGCAAATAGTCCGGCGTTCATTGTCAGATTACCCATTTTTTCGTCTTCATATGCTACACCTAATTTTTCACCGTAAAAATCTTCGTGAATAATCGTTCCAGCTACATGTAAAAATTGTTTGGCTCCGCCACCAAATTTGAATTGATCTAAGAACAGTGCTAAGAAGGTCCCAGCATTAATCCCAGATTGTGGGCTTGCACCATGGGCGCTTTTACCGACTAATTCAATTGAAGCTTCCACATCTTCTACAGTAATCGTACCGGTCACCGGATTTTTTTCGACAAAGTCATAGAAAGCTTTTTCCATTGCTAAAGCAGCAGCTTCATCTGGCACTAAAACTTTCGCTGTTGCCGCACCTGGTACCATATTTTCTCTAAGACCCGCTGCAAAATTTTTCAAAACATAAGCGCCTTCGTTGTTACCATGGAAATGCGCGCCTAAGGTAATATTACCTTTTTCACCATTAATAATTGGAAATTCTGCATCTGGTGAAAAACCAAAATCAGGTTTTTCTTCTTTTTCAAAATAATAGTTCATATCAGCCCAACCAGATTCTTCATCAGAACCGACTACAAAGCGAACTTTTTTGCTTAATGGCAAACCCAAATCACGGACGATTTTCATGCCATAATATGCTGCCATACTTGGTCCTTTATCATCTGAAGAACCGCGGGCAAAAATCTTACCATCCTTTAGTTCTGGCTCATAAGGGTCTGTGTCCCAGCCATCTCCAGCAGGTACTACATCCATATGACCAAAAATCCCTAATGTTTCATCGCCTTGTCCAAATTCAATATGACCGGCATAATTATCAACATTTTTAACAGTAAAACCATCTCTTTGACCATAGGCCAACATGTGTTTTAAAGCATCTTTAGGTCCTGGACCAAAGGGGGCATCTGCTGTTTTTTTACTATCGTCTCTTTCGCTATTAATGCGCAATAAGTCAAATAAATCTTTTAGCAAATCGTCTTTTCTGGCGTCAACTTCTTTTTGCCAATTAATTTCCATTTACATTTCCTCCTGACAATTACATAACTTAATTAGACACCTGTCATAAAGTATTAAGTCTGTGTATAAATCTGCGTTATTTTCTCAACTATCATACCACTTTTAGCGACTTTTTGACAAAGGAAGCTGATTGATTTTTGGAGGGAATACAAAGTTTGGTTATAATAAAACTAAAGAACTAAAAAAGGAGACAACATGAAAATTTTATCAGAAGCTATTTTAACCACAGTCATCAACAAACGCCCAGCTATTTCCCACAAGGGCACATTTGGACGCGCTGTTTTAATTGGGGGTAACCAGCGATATGGCGGAGCAATTATGATGAGTGCTGAAGCGTGTGTTAAGAGTGGGGCGGGTTTAGTGACTGTTATCACAGAAAAAGACAACCATCCCCCACTTCATGCTCGTCTGCCAGAAGTTATGGTCGTTGATTGGCAAGATGAGAACCTTACTCGTCAAGTGCTTGAAAGTGCAAATGTCATTTTAATTGGCCCGGGACTAGGATCTGAAGCCCACAGTCTCAAATTATTAAAAACCGTTTTATCGTTGCAAACCAAACAGCAGTGGCTGGTCATTGATGGGTCTGCTATCAGTTTATTTGCCCAAGAAAAATTGGCATTAACCCAACCGCACCACACTGTTTTTACCCCTCACCAAATGGAATGGCAGCGCCTAAGCGGCATTCCATTGAAGCAACAAAATGAACAGTCCAATGCCACTTATCAACAAAAAATCCAAGCTACGGTAATCGTTAAAAGCCATCGCACCGAGATTTACACTTCACAAGACTGCTATCGTTGTCCATTAGGCAATCCTGCTATGGCTACAGGTGGTACTGGTGATACATTAGCGGGAATGGTAACCGGCTTTTTGGCGCAATTTCAAAATAAAAGTGACGCAATCTGTGCGGCTGTTTATCTCCACAGTTATATTGGGGATATCTTGGCAAAAGATAATTATGTAGTTTTACCAACCACTATCAGTGCAGCTTTGCCTCACTATATGCAGTATTTTAGTACAAAAGATTAGTCCATTTTTTCACGATAAAAGAAAAACAGCACTCATTTCTACCGCCTGCTTTACTTTGCAGACATAAGAGATGGGTGCCGTTTCGTGTTTAATAACCTATTTCAACTCTTGCCATTGCCAATTTTCAACTTCTGGAATGTCGACGCCATTTTCACGAATATAATCATGATGGAAATTAAGTTTATCTTCCATTTTTTGACTAAATTCAGCTCCTTGTGCACCATAAACTGCCAGTGCAACATCTTGTGCAACATGGAAACGATCCATTTGAGAGTAAACCCGCATGTCAAACGGTGTAGTGATATCACCATTTTCGCGATAACCATGGATGCGGACATTGCGATTGGTACGATTAAAGAAAATATCACGAATCAAACCTTCATAACCGTGGAAACAAAAAACAATTGGTTTATCTTTGGTAAAATATTCTTCAAATTCTTCATCGCTTAATCCTCTTGGATCAACATCTGGGTGACGCAATTTTAATAAGTCGACCACATTAATAAAGCGAATTTTCAACTGTGGAAATTCCTGGTGTAAGATTGTAATCGCCGCCAGCGCTTCCAAGTTAGGTTCAGTACCGGCTGCAGCAATCACAATATCGGGTTCACTATTACCATCGGTGGAAGCCCAGTCAATAATTTTTAGACCCTCTTTTACTAAAACTTCCGCTTCGCCAATAGAATAAAATTGCGGACGAGGATGTTTGGAAGAAACAATCAAATTGATTTTTTCTTCTGAAGCCAAAGTTTCTGCCATTACAGCTAGTAAGGTATTGGTATCAGCCGGTAAATATTCCCGAATAAATTCCGGTTTTTTCTCCGCCAAATGGGTTAAAATACCAGGATCTTGGTGAGTATAACCATTATGATCTTGTTGAAAAGCGGTAGAAGATGAAATCAGATTTAAAGATGGATAATTTTTTCGCCAAGCTTGTTCTTTGGCTTTTCGCATCCATTTAAAATGTTGGGTAATCATGGAATCCACTACACGCAAGAATGCTTCATAAGAGGCAAAGAAACCATGCCGTCCGGTTAAAACATAACCTTCCAAAAAGCCTTCGCTTTGATGTTCGGATAGTTGCGAATCAATTACCCGTCCGGCTGGCGCTAACCATTCATCATATTTTGCTTTTTCAGGTTCTAACCATTGACGATTGGTAACCTCAAAAACTTCATTCAACCGATTTGATTTTGTTTCATCGGGACCAAAAATCCGAAAATTATAGGGATTAGCGGTGATAATATCTCGTGCGAATTTGCCAAATTCAATCATATCCTGCGCCATTACTACACCAGGTTTTTGCGTATCTACTGCATATTCTTTCCAATCGGGCATCTTCAAAGATTGTGGGTCAATGCCACCATTTGTAATCGGGTTAGCTGACATACGTTTAGCGCCTTTTGGTGCAAGTGCTTGAATTTCTGTATTAATTGTTCCGTTATCATCAAAAAGTTCTTCCGGACGATAAGATTTTAACCATTTCGTTAGTGCATCCACATGATCCATGTGTTGTTCATCGATCGGAATTGGTACTTGATGGGCGCGAAAACTGCCTTCAATCGCTTCGCCATCCCATTCTTTTGGCCCCGTCCAGCCTTTAGGTGTGCGGCAAATAATTACCGGCCAATGGGGCATAACTGCATTTTTGGCTTTATCTTGGCGAGCTTTTGCTTGAATTGCTTTAATTTTTTCAATCGTTTCATCCATGACTTTCGCCATTTGCCCATGCAAAATTGCTGGGTCATCCCCTTTAACAAAGATAGGATCCCAACCCATTCCTTCGAAGTATTTTTTCAAATCTTCATCAGATTTACGTGCCAAAATTGTCGGATTGGAAATTTTTGCCCCATTTAAATGTAAAATTGGCAATACAGCACCATCGTTGACTGGATTAATAAAAACATTTGAAAACCATGACGCTGCCAGTGGTCCTGTTTCGGATTCGCCGTCTCCTACAACAGTTGCAGCAATCACATCAGGATTATCTAAAATTGCGCCTGTAGCATGAGAAAGTGAGTAACCTAATTCCCCACCCTCATGAATAGAGCCGGGCGTTTCTGGTGCTGCATGAGAGGCAATCCCACCAGGAAATGAGAAAATTTTGCATAGTTTTTCTAGTCCTGCTTCGTCTTGTGTAATTTCAGGATAAATTTCAGAATAATGTCCATCAATATACGCATTTGAAACCATTACTTGGCCCCCATGACCAGGGCCTTCAATGTAGAACATATTCAAATCATATTTATTGATAACACGATTCAAATGAGCATAAATGAAATTTTGGCCAGCAATCGTTCCCCAATGACCAATTGGGCGTACCTTGATATCTTTGGCTTGAATTTCTCTTCTTAGTAAAGGATTTCCTTTTAAATAAATTTGCGCCACAGAAATGTAATTAGCTGCCCGCCACCAAGCATCAACTTTTTTTAGATAGGCTTTTGAATTATAATCAACTGTCATTGTCCTACTCCTTTTTTACTAAGCTTTTCGCTTAAGTTTTTTAATTTGTCCCACTGAGATATAAATTATAAAACTCCTTTAAACACATTGCCTTTCAAACAACTTTTGCGCTATTTTCGCCTTAAAAGCAAGCGAATAAATTCTACTTTAATGGTAACACAATCTAGTAAATCTGATGATTTGAACGTCTTTTAAAGATTTTCTCACACAAAAAAACTCCTTTTGCCAAGAAACAAAAGGAGCTTTCTTCTATTAAAAAGTTAGCGAAATTTAAGACTTAATCAAACTATCCACCATTAATTTGACATAGCTTGTTAAGCCATCGGGATTAATATGGGTGCCGTCTTCATAAAACCAATCATTATGATTAATACTGTAATCATACCAATCAATGATCGTTAAGTTCTTATATTTTTTGGCCATATTGGTTAAAGCCGCATTCACCGTACCTTGTGTTCGCACTGTTGGCGCACGCATGTTAATCCAATAAACTTTACGCTCTTGTCCCATGATTGCCATAATATCGGCAAACTGTTGATCAGTAAAAGGACTATTCGTTCCTAACCCAATAATTACTGTGTCATGTAACAATTTGTCATCTTTTAATTTTTGGAGTAAATCAACACTTGCATAAACTTGGCGATTGATTTCCGCATCTACCACCGAATTGGGGAACATTTCATTCAACCCAGCAGCAGCCCCCAGCATGACTGAATCTCCAAAGAAAGTAAATTTAGCTGCATCGGCTTTTTTAACTTGTGCATCGGTCACACCATATTTTTGGGCTAATTCTGAATGTTGCTCGGCCTTTTTGGCAGTAGCAGCTTTATCTTCGGTACTTGTTGTAGTGCTAGCTGTTTTTTCTTTTGCGGTCTTTTTGGACTCCGCTGCAATTTTGCGATTGGCTAAGATTTGTTCTTTCATTCTTTGCTGATTGGCATCCACATGATTAACCGGTGCAATAATAAGTCCCACTAAAGTAATACCCAATATTGCTAGAGTTGGAATTAAAGCCGGTTTTTTCCAACTAAGAATTGGTTTTTTAAACCAACCTTTTACAGTTTGCCACGTTTGGCTGTAATCAAAATGACGCAATGGTTTTTCAAAGAATTGGTAAGACAATTCACTTAATAACATAATTAAAAATATTTCAATAAGAGTGTGTAATAAGACGTTGTCAGCCAAATTTTTAATTTTAGCTTCATAAAAAATCATGACGGGATATTGGTATAAGTAAATCCAATAACTGCGACTACCAATATATTTAAAGAGCGGATTAGTTAGCCATTTATTCAAGCTTGCACCTGGATGAACGACCACCGCAAGTAAAACGACACAAAGAATACTAATTAAAAAGAAACCGCCATAATAAAGAAAACTACTTTGATCACTTAAGAAAAAGAAGCTCAAAATTAATAGTACTAAAGAACCTAAGCCCACACCATTTAATAGTCGTTTTGCTTCTTTAGGAATTCTTTCTTTTAAGTGATTCGACGGCCAAATAAAAGCTAAGGCGCTGCCCATCCAAATACCAAAAACCCGCGTATCTGTGCCATAATAAACACGAGTTGGATCACTACCTGGTTTAAATAAGATTGCCATCCAAATTGCAGAAGCCAGCGCGCCAATCATGACGGCGATAAAAATTTTGCCTCTTTTTTTCAATAGTAGCGTCAAAATAATAAATAAAATCGGCCAAATTAAATAGTTTTGCGCTTCAACAGCGGTATACCAAATATGCGTAAAAGGCGACTCGTTATTGAAACGATCAAAATAAGAAGCACCATTATTAATTTGCCACCAGTTGTTAAAAAATAAAAGACTGCTAAAAAATACCCCCCGCAAATTATTTAAAAGATTGCGCTGAAATAAGGTAATATAGGCGGTAGAAAGTACTATCACGAGGGCTAGGTTAGGCCATAATCGCTTTATCCGCTTTTTATAAAAAGTTAAGAGACGAATTTTCCCTGTTTCTTGCCATTCTTGATTCAAATGATCAGTAATTAAATAACCCGAAATTGCAAAAAATATCGCTACCCCTAAATAACCACCTTTTACTTTATCCGGTAAAAGGTGATAAAAGATAACACCTAAAACAGCCAGAGTGCGCACGCCATCTAGGCCAGTAATATATCGTCGTTTTGTTTTTTGTTCCATGACTTCGCCACTTTTCCCACTAAATTCTTCAAAATAATTTTACTACAATTCTTCTTCATAAAAACGCCCCAAAATTTGGACATTTTCCGCAATGCTGACAAAAGCTTTCGGATCTGACTCTCGCATTGCTTGACGCAACAAGGGTAATTCAAAGCGCGTACAAACAGTTAATAGAACAGTCTGTTTATCATGTTTATAGGCCCCTTCTGCTTCATTTATAATCGTAATTCCCCGACGCATTTTATCTTGAATGTGATGAATCACAGCATCGGGATGGCGCGTGATAATCGTCACTTGCATTTTCTTTTGTTTGGTAAAAACTGCGTCAGTTACTTTGCCGCTTACAAAAATGGCAATGGCGCTATATAGCGCATACTGCCAACCAAATAATAGCCCGGCAGCAAACATAATCATAATATTAAAAATAATTGAAATCGAGCCTACTGTCTTACCCGTCTTTTTTTGGATAGCAATACTAACAAAATCTAAGCCTCCAGAAGATAATCCACTTCTTAAGGCATAACCAATTCCTGCGCCCATTACAGCCCCACCAAAAATAGCACAGACAATTGGATCTGTGGTTAAGACTTCTTCTGGCATAATCTGCATAAATAAAGAGGTCAACACAACAGTAATCCCAGTAAAAATTGTAAATTTATGACCGACTTTAAACCATCCCACTAAAAACAAAGGTAGATTTAAAATTAACAAATTTGCCGAAACAGGAAGATTAAAACCTAACCATTCATTTGAAAGGGTGGTAATAATTTGGGCAACCCCGGTAATTCCACTGGAATAAATCTTACCTGGTTGGTAGAAAAAGTTCACTGCAATTGAGGCTAGAATTGCGTAAACAATCGAAAACGAAAACTTTTGCAAATAGTCAGTTACATTGACTTTTTGCGCAATATTTTTCATGATAAAAAAAGCTCCTTATGCCTATAACTAAGAGGCAAGCCAAATCAAAGCCCATCGCAGTAATTCAACTTTCTTCTCGCTGTGTACATTATACGAAGTCTGACCCAAAAAGAAAAGGACAACCCACTAAAGTGAGCGTCCTTTTAAGATTCTTTTAGTCTTCTTCTGTTGCAGTGACTTCAATATTTAATTCAAACAGTTGTAGTGGAGAAACTGTGCTTGGTGCTTGCGTCATTGGATCAGCCGCTTTCCCATTTTTTGGAAAAGCAATAACTTCTCTAATATTATCTTCGCCGGCCAATAACATGACAAAACGATCCAAGCCTAACGCAATGCCGCCAAGTGGTGGGAAACCATAGTCCAAAGCGTCTAATAAGAATCCAAATTGCTCTTGCATTTCGATGCGACCAAAACCTAATGCGGCAAACATTTTTTCTTGTAATTCTCGTTCATGGATACGCAATGAACCGCCGCCAAGTTCATAACCATTTAAGACAATATCGTAAGCTTCTGCATATACTTTGGTTGGATCTGTTGCTAGATATTGAATATCTTCTGCTTTTGGTAAAGTGAAAGGATGATGGGCCGAAACATAACGACCTTCTTCTTCACTATATTCAAATTGTGGCCAATCGGTAATCCACAAGAAGTTAAACTTGCTTTCATCAATTAACCCTAATTCTTTCGCCATTTTATTGCGAACTGCACCAAGAGCTGCTGTTACCACGTTAAAGGAGTCCGCCCCAAACATGATTAAGTCACCAACTTCAGCATCTGTAGCGGCAATAATTTCTGCTTGTTTTTCTGTTAAGAATTTTGCAATTGGCCCTTTTAAGCCATCTTCTTCTACTTTAACCCAAGCTAACCCTTTTGCGCCAAATTGGCTAACGTAATGCGCATAGTTATCCATGTCTTTACGGGAATATTTGCTAGCAGCACCTTTTGCGTTTAGTGCTTTCACTACTCCACCAGAAGTTAGTGCCATTTGGAAAACTTTAAAGTCGACATCTTTGACAACCTCACCTAAGTCCACTAATTCCATCGCAAAACGGGTATCTGGTTTATCACTACCGTAACGATTCATCGCATCATCATAAGTCATGCGCGGAAATGGCAATGTCACTTCAATTTCTTTTACTTCTTTCATGACTTTTGCAATCATGCCTTCTGTTAAATCTTGAATTTCTTCAACGGTTAAAAAACTCATTTCCATATCCACTTGCGTAAATTCTGGTTGGCGGTCCCCTCGTAAGTCTTCATCCCGGAAACAACGTGCAATTTGATAGTAACGATCAAAGCCTGCGTTCATCAACAATTGTTTAAATAATTGCGGTGATTGTGGTAGAGCATAGAAATGTCCTGGATGTACCCGTGATGGTACCAAATAATCCCGCGCACCTTCTGGCGTAGATTTGCCCAAATATGGTGTTTCAATATCCAAGAAACCTTTTTCGTCTAAATAATGACGAATTGCTTGGGTTGTTTTGTGACGCATAATGATATTTTGCGTCATTTTAGGACGACGCAAATCAATCGAACGATTTTTCATCCGAATTTCATCACTAATTTCTTGATCGTCTTCAATTGCAAATGGTGGTGTTTTGGCTTTATTTAAAACAGTAATAGCTGATGCGATAACTTCAACTTCACCGGTTTTCATCTTCGGATTAATAGCTGCTGCGTCGCGTAAGATGACTTTACCTGTCACTTCAATCACATATTCACTGCGACATTTATCGGCAATTTCCCAAGCTTCTTTTGATAGTTCTGGGTTAAAGACTACTTGTACGATGCCTTCTCTATCACGTAAGTCAATAAAAATTACGCCACCTAAGTCGCGACGTTTTTGTACCCAACCTTTTAAGGTTACAGTTTGTTCTAATTCAGCTTTTGAAACCAAACCACAATATACAGTTCGTTTTGCCATTTTTTACCCTCCATCAAACTCTTTTTTAATCAGCTTCTGGCAGTTTTTGGAATACAAAAAAAGCCCTTGTTCTCACAAGGGCGAATGATCAATCCACGGTACCACCTAAATTTGAAAGTTAAACTTTCCTCAATACCGATAACGTTGGTAAAACGGAAGCGGCTTTGCACGCGCTCATCTCCAGAATGTCTTTGACAAATAAGACTTAAACCACTCTCAGCCACGGTAGTTCTCTCTTAAAAGGCTCCTATTTGCTACTCTTTCTTTCACTGATTTTTACTATTACTGTTAAGCTACTAGAATTACGTGAAAATGTCAAGATTTTTCAAAGTGCTTTTCAAAAAAATTACCGCTGCTCTTTTAAAAAATTTAGGAATAAGACGTTTCAATTCAGCTTTTTAGCAGTTTGCTTTAGACTTGTATTAAAGAAAGTAAAGAAAAACATAAACGTTAATAGGAGGTTTTTTTCATGTCAGATGTACAAATTGGTAAATCACAAGTTTACGCATCCACATTAGGGCTAGGTACCAATAAAATTGGTGGCCACAACCTGTTTAAAAATTTGGATGATGAAGTAGGCAAAGAAGTCTTACGGACTGCTCTACGCAATGGTGTCACCCTCTTAGATACCGCTTATGCGTATGGTTTTGGACAATCGGAAAAATTAATTGGTGAAGTTTTACAAGAAGCTGAATTTGACCGTGCACGGGTGATTATTGCTACCAAAGCCGCCCAAGTTCCTGGCAATGAAGAGCAATTGGACAATAGCCCTGAATTTTTACAAAATGCAGTGGAAGACGCCTTAAAACGGCTGCAAACAGAGTATATTGATATTTTCTATATTCATTTTCCTGATGAAGCAACGAAAAAAAATGAAGCAGTAAAAGCACTTCATGAATTAAAAGAAGCAGGTAAAATTCGGGCAATTGGTGTTTCAAATTTTTCCTTGACCCAAATCAAAGAAGCCAATTTAGATGGTTATGTGGATGTAGTGGAAGACAATTACAATTTATTACATCGAAAAGCAGAAACCGAGCTCTTCCCTTATTTAGCCCAACACAATATCAGCTTTATTCCCTATTTCCCATTAGCATCGGGCTTATTATCGGGAAAATATACTGCTGACCAAAAATTTGCGGAAAACGATTCTCGCAGTAAAAAAGCCGATTTTACCGGCGAACGTTATCAAAAAATTATTGCCACCATGACCGAAATGAAAATTATCGCCCATCGCAATGATGCTACTGTTCCTCAACTTGTGTTAGCCTGGTATTTAAAAAATCCTCACATTGCTGCAGTTATTCCAGGTGCCAGAAACGTCGAACAAATGGTATCCAATGCTAAAGCAACAGATATTCGGATTAGCAACGACGACTATGAATTAATTGACGATTTATTCCGCTTTTAATCGTATAATTATAGAAGAAAAATTACTGTTAAAAAAGTGAGACAAGGAGAAAAAATGGAAAAATACGCTGGTTATGTCCGCAGTCCCTATTATTACGAAACTGATCAAATGCAAATCATTCACCATTCCAACTATATTCGTTGGTTTGAAGAAGCTCGCGTGGCTTTATTGGAACATTTAGGACTTCCTTATCACGTTTTAGAAGAAAGTGGCATTATTGTGCCGGTTCTTGGTGTAAGTTGCCAGTACAAAGAGATGATTCATTATGGTGAAACTGTCAAGATTCATGTGAACGCGGAAAAATATACCGGCACGCGTTTAAATTTCACCTATCACATTACGCCGGTATCAGATGAGACGAAAATTCTAACCCATGGTGATAGTCAGCACTGTTTTTTGCAAAGTGAAACGGGACGACTAGTGCACTTAAAAAAAGCAAATCCCACTTTTCACCAACTATTTAGTGATTATGCTAGCTTATAAAACAAAAACAAATAAAAGGCGCACCCACAGTCATTTGTTGGGTACGCTTTTTATTTGTCTACTATTATATGAATGAATTATTCTGCTGCAAAAACTTCGGACCATTCGTCTTCTTTTTCTAAAAATTCACGCGCCAATTCTTGGGCTCCTGTTAACGTATGATTTGCTGCCCAGCCACATTGTTTTTCGTTACTGGCAGGAACTTCTGTTGCATTTAACACATCTTCCATCGTCTTTTTCAAAACAGTTAAAATTTCATTGTAATCATCGTGATTCAAAACGGTTAAATAAAAACCGGTTTGGCATCCCATTGGGGACCAGTCCACAATATAATCAGCATGATTGCGAATCAATTCAGCTGTCAAATGTTCTAGGGAATGAAGACTTTTCATCTCCATGTGTTCTTTATTTGGTTGTTTAAAACGCACGTCATACTTAATAATTGTATCGCCATTGCCACCAGTTTTGCGATCAGCAACGCGGACATAAGGGGCTTTTACTTTCGTGTGGTCTAGATTGAAACTTTCGACATTCATCTTCATATTTTTTGCTCCTTCTTGATTTGTTTTTGGGGAAGACATTTTTTTATTTCATTTTTTTGTTATCACGGCTGCAAAGCTTAAGATCGTCATGTTATCAAAAAAATTCCTCAGCGTTTCACCGCTTCAGCAATCCAAGCAAAAGAATTGATTTGCCAGAATTTCACCGTAAAACCGGCTTCGTGAAAATAGTTTTCCAAATTGGATAATAAAGGATAATATTCTCGTTGTAAATCTGCAGCTAGCGTTTCTTTGCCACTTTTAATTGCAGCTGTAATGGTATCATCAAAGCGCATTTGCGAAACAAACATCGTATCACCAATAATCACTTTACCACCTCTGGGTAAGAGAACCGCATATTTTTGCAATGCTTGTTTCTTTTCAATCCCATTTAAATGATGAAAAACAAAGTTTGCAACAATTGTATCGATATTCCCCGCGGGTAACGGAAAATTCTCCATATCACCGGCTAAAAAATTGACTTCAGTAAGTTCTGGCTTTTCTTTAGCCAATTCTCGCATTTCTTTAGAAGGCTCCACAGGGAAAACATTTTTTCCTGCTTTTAATAAAGCCATGGTTAAATTTCCGGTACCACTGCCAAATTCTAACACATTTTGGCCTGCTTTTTCAGTAATCATGGTTAACATTTCCGAGTAGTTAGCAAAAACGTCAGCATATTCTGGATCATGTCCTGCTACAGTCTCGTCGTACTCCTTGGCCCAATCTTCAAAAATCGGCATAAATTCTAAGCCCATTATTCTCCCACCTTTTCAAAAGCTGCTTTTAAATCTGCTAATAAATCTCTTTGATCTTCTAAACCAACTGATAAACGCACCAAACCAGCTTTAATACCAGCTTTTTCCCGCTTGTCTTTTGGAATAGAGGCATGCGTCATGACTGCAGGTACTTCGACTAAACTTTCCACTCCACCTAGGCTTTCTCCTAAAGTAAATAACGTCAAACTTTCCACAAAATCCGTTGTTTTTTCTTCAGCTGAAAGTTCAAAAGAGACCATTCCCGAAAAACCTTGCATTTGTTTTAAAGCAATTTCGTGTCCAGGGTGATTGGTTAAACCTGGATAATAAACTTTTGCCACGGCTGGATGATTTTGTAAAAACTGTGCCACCGCTAATGCATTTCGTTGATGTTCTCGCATTCTAACACCAAGCGTTTTAATCCCTCTTTGCATCAACCAGCTATCTTGTGGTCCTAAAACGGCACCGATGGCATTTTGTAAAAAGCCGATTTTTTCTGCTAATTCAGAATTGTTCGTGGTAACTAAGCCAGATACCACATCACTATGGCCCCCTAAATATTTGGTACCACTATGAACGACAATATCTGCCCCTAGTGCTAATGGCTGTTGAAAATAAGGTGTTGCAAAAGTATTGTCCACAATCGTTATTAAGTGATTGGCTTTTGCCAATGCCACAGCGCCTTTAATATCTGTTATTTTCAAAAGTGGGTTACTTGGGGATTCCAAATATAGCGCTTTTGTATTTTTTTGAACGTTTTCAGCAATATTATTTAAATCACTTGTGTCAATGGTTGTATAGGCCAAACCATTTTTTTCAAAAACTTGTACTAACAACCGGAAAGTCCCACCGTACACGTCATCGCCTAATAAAATATGATCTCCTGGTTTAAACATTGATAACACCGCATGAATACCAGCTAAACCTGAAGCAAAAGCAAAGCCTTTAGATCCCCCTTCCAAATCGGCAATCAATTCTTCTAGCGCAAAACGAGTCGGATTGCCGGAACGAGAATATTCATAGCCTTTGGGTTTTCCCACGCCATTTTGTTTGTAAGTTGAAGTCTGATAAATTGGTACACTCACCGCTCCTGTCACAAGATCGGTACTAATGCCGCCGTGAATCAATTTCGTATTAAGATACATAATATTTCCTCCTAAAAAATTGGTCTAATAAATTCTTATTAATACGTAGTACGCGTGTAAATATCCTTTGATAAATAGCGATCACCAGCATCCGGAAAGACTGTCGCTATCAAACTGCCTGTGGGTAATTTTTGGGCGATATTGACGGCTGCGGCTAAAGCTGCGCCACTTGAACTTCCAGCTAAAACACCATATTCCTTTGCTAGTTTGCGAGTATATGCAAAACCGGTTTCGTCAGGGATTGTTTCGTAACCGGCAATGGCCAAATTTTCAAAAAATGGTGGGATAAACTCGACCCCAATCCCTTCAATTTCGTGAGCATGACTTAATCCCCCGTTTAAAATAGATCCTGCCGGTTCAACACCATACAATAAAATTTCCGGATATTTTTCTTTTAAATAAGCCCCTGTTCCCGCAAATGTTCCTCCAGAACCAACGCCCGCCACAAAAGCTGTGATTGTTTCAGAAAGATCTGCCGCAATTTCAGGGCCCAATGTTTCGTAATAAGCTTTTGGATTTCCTCTATTTTCAAACTGCAGCGGCAAATAACTATTGGGAATTTCTTGTGCGAGTTCCGTTGCTCTTTTAATTGCTCCTGTCATCCCCTCGTTTGTGGGCGTATGAACAATAGTCGCTCCCAGTGCCTGCATTAATGCTTGTTTTTCCAAACTAAATTTTTCTGGTACTACAAAAATTGTTTGAATGTCATAGGCTTGGGTCGCTAACGCCAAACCAATCCCTGTATTACCTGCGGTGGGCTCAATTAAAGTACCACCGGCTTTTAATTTTCCTTCTTGAAGAGCACGATTGACTAAATACTGTCCAAGTCGATCTTTAATACTACCACCCGGATTTAAAAATTCTAATTTTGCAAAAACTTCTGTACCTGCTGGAATTGGTAACTGCAAATTAGTAAAACGCAACAGCGGCGTATTACCAATCAGTTCTTTAATTTGATTGACGATCATGATTTTGCTCCTTAACTTAAATTGGGGAATAAAAAAAGAGGTACTGACTATTAATCAGTACCTCGAATACTCTAAAAATATACACAAATAGTTACTGGTGCACACAGAACGATTTGCTAACATTTTAGAAACTAGGTCTAATAATAGGCATGACAAAATGGTATGCTGCAATGTTTTGCACCATACAACAACAATCTGCAATTAAAACAGTTCGCTGTGCCATGTCTACATGACCCCTTTCCTAAATTTGATATCAATCTACCATTGTAGGTAAATCGCTGTCAACAACTATTTTTTTAAATAACAATTAGAACAACATCTGTAAAAAGCGCCATAAATAACGTAACAAGCGATATAGAATAAAGAGAAAGAATAAGTTCCCTAGTACAAAATTCACGCCATTACCGGCTGTTGCTTTTAAATTAGTCCAAGTAAAACGGCGCAAAAAACGGGGAACATTACTGTAACCGTTGCGTTTTAGGCGAAACTTCTCCTCATAAGTCAGCTCCAGCATATCGTAATAGTAAATTGCGAGTGGTTGCATGGTAAAAAAGTTTTTGGCAAAGCCCACTAGTAAAGTATATTGTTTGTTATTAGCCGGTAAATTACGGGCCCCTTTTTTATTAATTGCTACGAGAAAGACATTATCTTTTTTTACATTATACGTGTATTCCGCTTCTTCGATTTGAATAATTTGCGCGTCTGGCTCATTTTGAGATAAAAAATTCGCGTAAACTTCAGGAAATTCCTGCAGCTTTTTAAAAAGCAGCATAACCAAGCCTAAAAGTAGAACAATAATAACGCTATTCACAATAAGATGATCTTTAAAAATAAAACTATAAATAACGATAATTAATAACGCTATAACCGTTAGAACAATGCGCTTCATAAAAAATTTACGATACATCAGCGCAATCGTGCGTTCGTAATATGAAAAATCTTGATTAGCAAAATCCATAAAAGCCTCCTAAAATAGTTTTCAACTAGTATACCCGATGAATGTGTTACTGTCATGAGGTAATTTTTTTACAAATTTATTTAAGCCTTTCTTTTGCAAAAATCATTTTTTAGCAGTAACGTAAGAAACGTTGACGGGAAATAGCTCAGCTTGGTAGAGCACTTGCTTCGGGAGTAAGGGGTCGCAGGTTCAAATCCTGTTTTCCCGATAAAAAATATCCTTGTGATTTTGAACTGTGTGCTGCATTTCAGTCCATCTCACAAGGATCTTTTATTACTTATTTCTTTTTACGGCGATAAAATATAAATGTCACTACTATTATAACCAGAAGACCAATCAAAGAGAGATAAAACATCGGATTATCCCCCATTTTAGGAAGTATTCCGGTAGCTGCTTTGGTACTGTCCGTGGTTTTCATAGTCCCTGTTTCCTTAGAGCTTGGATCTTGATTGGAAGAATTATTTGTTGTTTCAGTTGTGCTTGCCACGACTGGTTTTGTCAAATTCCCTCTAGCTTGAGGAATACCTTCTGAAGCATAACGCGCAATCCAAGCCACAATCCCTGGAAAAAAGCGGCCTTCTTCTGTGAGCATCTTTTCTTGTAAAGGGGTGACAAAATTTAAAATGGCTACCAATTCATCATTACTTAATTGGCGAATTGGAATAAAACTGCTGTTTGTCGGATAAAGATTTCGCAAATAGTTTTGCAATGCTGTTACTTGTGTCTTTAATTCCGCTAAAGAAAGACTGGTAGGATCAAAACTTAGTGCTGATTTTGCAGCTGTAACGTCCACTGTTTTATCTTGATATAAAGCAGTCAACAAACGGACATAAGCCCCTAAGTCCATTCCATAAAAGTCTTGATTTACTCGCGTAAATATTTGTAAAGCGTTATCTAATTGCTCATCTGTATAGCTTCCCAGCTGTTCAGCTGAGATATTATATTGCCCACTGGCTAATTCATTTCTAATTTCTGATACATTTTGATTCACAGTTTTATTGTCTGCGGCCGCAGGGATCCCTGTTTGTTCTTCAATCCCGTTTTTAATCGCTTCGCCAACTTCAACTGCTTCTATTGTTGTGTCAGTTGTCATTGTGTTATCCTCTGGTGTTATCGCAGAAGATGTAGTCGTTGTGGCCGTACTTTCTTCACTACTTGACGTTGCCAACACTTCAGAAGTATGTATAACACTTGCAGCTGTTGCTGCTGCATATACATTTGGTCCAGTCAATAGTGTCACTAAAGTTAAAAACCCTAACACTTTTTTCACTCTCATCACACTTCTTTACTTTTATTTACAAAAACATTTCTTTTGTAACGTAATTGTAACATTACTTTTGGAAAATGAAAGAAATTTTTTATAAAAAAAGAAGTCATGACTTTCATTTGTCATAACTCCTCTTTCATCATCGATTATCTATCCCTCTTTTGTAGATTCTGATAATTTTTTCCACCATTGAGCACTTTCTTTAGGAATTCGCTTTTGGCTATCAAAGTCAACATAAAAGAGTCCATAGCGCTTATTGTATCCATTTGTCCAAGAGAACATATCTTGTAAAGACCAAATAAAATATCCTTTTACCTCAATTCCAGATGAAATAGCTTCTTCAATTGCTTTTAAATGAGAAGCAACATAATCTATTCGGGACTGGTCCAAAACTTCCCCGTTTACCACCTGATCTTTATCTCCCAAACCATTTTCTGTAACATAAATTTTTTGATAATTTGGATAACGATTTTTGATATAAAGCATCATATCATAGAGTCCTTTGGGATAAATCACCCAATCCCAATCAGTCTTTGGAATAGTAGGATTGTAAATTCTTTCTCCCACACCATTTAACCGAAAAACAGCGGTTCCCTTCTCACCAGTACCATTATGATGAATATAACTCTTCCCATGAAAAGGTTGAACAAAATGACTTTGATAATAATTCAACCCTAGAAAATCTATTTGCTTTGCTGCTTTTGCAAGCTCTGTTAAATCAATCGGTAAAATAGTCAGCTTTCCATCATTCTGTTTTAATACCTCATTGATAACAAACATGGTATCGTTGTCATAATACCCTTTATAAATAGCATCTAACATAAATTGGTTGTATAAAACGTTACACGCATTTACAGCAGCTAAATTCTCTACTGCATCCTCCGCTGGATAATACGATTCAAGAATATGCACAATACCGATTTCGCCAGTGTAATCTTTTTCTTTAAAAAGATTAACAACTTTTGCGTGAGCTACCATCTGATTGTGCATTGCTTGGATTGCTTTTGGTAAATCATATTGAATATTGGGTGGGAAATTTCCCACTACATATTGTCCAAATGCAATGGATGCTGGTTCATTAATGGTAATCCATTTTTTCACTTGACTACCAAACTCAGAAAAACAAAAATCAGCATATGCCACAAAGGCATCAATTGTTTTTGGATTTAACCAGTCACCATTTTGATGTAAATTTAATGGTGTATCAAAATGATGCAATGTCACATATGGTGTGATGTCATTTTTTAGACATTCGGCAAACAAAGCGTGATAATACGCCACACCTTTTTCACTCGCTTTACCAGTGCCGCTTGGAAAAATTCTGGTCCATGCAATGGAAACTCGAATTGCGTCCACGCCATATTCTTTACTTAGAGCCAAATCAGTTGGATATTCATGATAAAAATCACTGGCAGGGTCAGGTGAGAAGCGCCCTTGCTCTTTTAAAAAGACATCCCAACAAACAGGTCCTTTACCATCTTCTGTTGTAGCCCCTTCTACCTGATAAGCTGCGGTGGCTCCACCAAAAACAAATTCTTTAGGCAATGACAACATCATCTGTATTTCCTCCTTTGTGTTTTAATATATTTAAAACAAACTCTAGTGACTTCTTCGGATCTCTTGTTAAGGCAATATATTCAGCTCCTTCTGTTGCAATACAGGAAATACCCAAACGATCACAATCTTTTTGTAAATCTGGCAAATTAGTTGCAACTTGCGGTGCTAGAACAATCAGATCATAGTCTGCTAACATATCTTGATGGGCACCCCATGCAGCCGCTGCGGCTTTAACATTTACATTAAATTCTTGGGCTCCTTTATTTAAGGCGTTAGCCAGTAATCCGCTCGTTCCGCCCCCAGCACATAAAACTAATACATTTTTTTCATCAGAAATTACTGTATCAGAAACCATTGTTACACTTGCATCATCATCAGATTCCACTATTTTCTCCTTATTTACTTCGGCTTGTTCTTCTTCATATCGTTGTAAATCATAGGCTTTAAAAAATGGATAATAGATTAATGCATCTATAAGTGGTAACACTACTGCTAAAACAAAAGAGAGCGGACTAAAACCTGTACCTAAAATAAGTCCAATTGGCCCTGGAAAAGTCCACGGAAGTACATAGAGAAAACTATTCATTCCCAAAAAATCAACAAAAAATTTAAACAGCCATACATTTACTATTGGCGCTGTAATAAAAGGTATAAAGAAAACAGGGTTTAATACAAGTGGTCCACCAAACAAGATAGGTTCGTTCACACCAAAAGAAGTTGGAACAACAGCTGCTTTCCCAATTGCTTTATTAGCTTTTGACTTAGCAAAGAAAATAAATAAGAAAGGTACAACAAAGGTAGCACCTGTTCCTCCTAATGTCGCCACAAAATATTGTAATCCAGGTGTTAATAGTTTGGTTGCGTGTTCTCCAGCTTGAAAACCACTTACATTTGCTGCAATATTGACATAATAAATGGCTGATACGGCGGGCTCCACAATAGATGGTCCATGAATACCAATGAACCAGAAGAAAGCCATAGCACCATAAATAATAGCTAGTCCGACCCAACCATCTGCTGCAGTAAATAGCGGTTGGAAAAAAGTAATAACGCCTTGAGCAAAATTCATTTCAAAAGCTGAACGAAAAGCGAAGTCAAATATCCAAAAAATGATGATCGCAAACCCAAATGGAATAATATCCTTAAAAGCTTGGGAAATATTAGGCGGGACTTCTTCTGGTAAGCGAATTGTAATATTACGCTTAACACAAAAACGATAAACATTTACGGTAACAAATGCGACAATAAAAGCTGCTAATAGTCCACTGGAACCTAGATATCCAGTTGAAATACCGCCTTCAAGCCGATCTGTTGCTAATAATAATAAGCCACAAATAGATGCCACCATGGGCGCAATAATATTAATTTGATTTGTTTTAGGCATATCTCGATTAAAATTATCTGTTAGTGCTTTGGCCGTAGTCGCAACAACTCCAACCGCTAAAAATCCCATGGTAAAATTATATGGGGTCATAATCATTGCTTCTGTAGTTTCAGACCAATAAAATCCAAAAATATTAGGAACATAGGCAATTAATAAGAAAATGCTTGAAAAGATTACTACTGGCATACAAGAAACAAAACCATTTTTTATGGCGGATAAATAGCTGTTTTTTGAGACTTTTTCAAAAAAAGGTTTCCACTTTTCAATTGTCTGAATGATTTTATTCATTTTTTTACCTCCCAATGTGGTTACTAAAAACACTCCCTGCTTTTTTCTTATACATTTGTTCGCTGATAAAGTTCTATCATATCCATTACAATATCCCGCAATAATAAAGTCGTCATTAAATGGTCTTGTCCATGTACAAAGATAAAGCCTAATTCTACTTCCTCACCCCCCGCTTCTGTGGCTAACATTTTCGTTTGTGATTCATGTGCCTTTTTCAGCAAGTCATCGACGACTTCAATTGTAGGTTTAACTTCAGTGAAATTTCCCAACTTAGCCTCTTTTAATAATGTTAATAATTTTGATCGTGCATCACCTGAATAAGCGACAATTTCAAAACCAATCATAGCAACTTCATCTTTTTTCATCTTTTTTCCTGCTTTCTTTGTAATAATCGTTGTAAATGAATTGTTAAATAGACTTGCTCATTAGAGCTCAGTATAATGCCAGCTTTACTTGTAATAATATTAAAAATTTGTCCAGCAATTTGATAAGCTTGTGGATATTGGCTGATTAATTTTTCGCGAAAATGTTCAGCTAAATCATCGCTACTTAATTCTTCAGGTTCACGATCAATAGCATATTTAATATGAATCATTAGCCGATCATATAAATTACCATCTTCATCTCGTGAAATATCTTGCGCTTGTAAAAATTGATGAATTTCAGTCAACGTATCTTTTATAACGGATAACTTTGAAGATTGGCCTTGTGTCGTTACTCCTTTTGCATTAATGAAGTGGTACGCAATATTTGCAACTTCTCCAACTGGCATAATAATAGCGAGTTTATTTTTTATTATTGTTAATGCGTCTCTTGCAATTTGATATTCAACTGGATATTGTTCACTTAAATCAGGTAACATACTCGTTACGTACTCATGGTTCATGATCCGTTGATAACTGAAATAGATATGATCAGTAAGCGTTGCATAAATATATTCTTGGACTGGAAATTGATACTCTAATTTTCCATGCTCAATAATTTCATAACTCGTTGTAATAAAATCAATTGGGACATCTTTTAGTAAAGCAGAAAAATTTTGTTCTGATTGCTCATTTCGCAAAACAAATAAATTTTGGATATCTTTTTTTGCAATAAAGTCTCCTTTCTTTTTTTGAAATGCAATACCTTTTCCCATCGCAATAGCCTTTTGGCGCCCATGATCCCAAATAATAACTACATTATTATTTAGTACCTGTGCTATTTCATACATCTCCTCACTCCTTTACAAAAAAGAACCGCAAATATAGAAAAGATAGTCATTATCTTTTTCTATATTTGCGGTTCTTGCCTAATCGTATTAGTAACAATCCACAGTTTATTTATATGTTCAATTTATCATAGTACAAAACAAATGTAAACACTTCCAACTATTTTTTTGAACTAACATAAATCAAACATCTCATAGTGAATAAGATGAAGATGCTTGACTTCACTCTTTAAGACTGAATAATAAATAAAATTAACAACAAACAAATTTTTATAAACATTATCTACATAGAAACTAGATTATTTTATATCTACTTTTTGTTATGCTATCTTTAACTTATTCATTATAAAAAGGAGTTACGAAATGTTTAACGAATCTAGTTTTGACGTCTTTACTATTGATGGCTTAGATGATCGAATGAGCGCCATCCGCAGTGAAATCCAACCAATTTTCACCACTATTGGACAACCAATTTGCGAAAAGCTGTCGCAAAATTTTAACCGCCCTTTTTATCTGCATATTGCACAACATCGCAGAAGAACAGTCCATCCGCCTGAAAATACATGGGCTGCTATGAGTGAAGGTAAACGGGGCTATAAAATGAACGCCCACTTTCAAATAGGAATTTGGCCAGAATATATTTTTATATGGTTATCCATTATTGATCAGCCAAAAAATCAAAAAGAAATGGCGGAAATTTTACTGCAAAATCTAACCATTTTTGATTCTCTACCAAAAGATAGTGTGATTAGTTTGGATCATACGAAACCAGAATTATTGCCATTAACTCCTGAAAACTTAAAAAGTGCTCTAATTCGCTTAAATACTGTCAAAAAAGCTGAATTTCAAATTGGCCGCGTGATAAAAAAAGAAAGCTCTTTGTGGCACAATCCAGCTAAAGCAATGCAATATATTGAGGAAACGTACACCAGTCTGTTTCCTATCTATGACCTTTTAACGTAAGGGCAGCATGACTTTTAACATATTTTTTCCTTACACTATTGTTCCTATTTATTTGTTAGAAAACTCCTTATAATTGAGTAATAATCAAAGGGAGTAATTATCATGCACAAAAAAATACATTTATCTTTTGTCCTTATTTCCAGCGTTGTTGTCATGTTACTAGTCGGTATACTATTTTTTCCCACTTTAAATACACAAGTAGAAAGACTGGTGCATAAACTCTGGCTTTTTACCGAGCTAAATGTTATAAGACCGTATTAAAGAGGACATTTTAGGGCTAACTAATATACCCAATAAGATAGTTCATCGTCAATTTTATCTCTAGTCAGCTTCTTGCATCTAGTATTTTTAAATTAAGACTAAAGGAAACATTCAAAGTGTTCCTTTAGTCTTTTATTTTCCTAGCAAAAAAAGTTTAACCTTACTATTAGGCATTAATTACAAAAAATTTCTTGGAAAAAAAAGGTTTATAAATGACGGAAATAGATTTTAATCATTTGACAGTATTCCACTGTGTAGAATACGATAATTTAAAAGCTAACTAGAAAGTCGGTGTCTTAACATGATGGAAGATACTAAAAACCTAACACGCTTAAATCCTCAACTGGCTAGGTTTCAAAACCAGTTATTGCAACAATATGACACAGAAAATGGCACTGCGGATAAAAATCAAATTATTTTTGTAGGGTCAAGTTTGATGGAAATGTTTCCAGTGGAGAAATTACAAACACAAGAAAATTTGAACTTACCCTTACACATCTATAATCGTGGCATCCGTGCGACTACCACCGCCGATGTACTAATCCATTTTAAAACATTAATCGCTGATTTACAGCCTGCCAAAATATTTATTAATATCGGCTCAAATGATATTGGATTTGGTATTTCAGAAAAGAAAACATTGGCTAACTACGCCACTATTTTAACCAAAGTTCAAACATCTTTGCCGCAAAGCAAATTATATACAATGAAATTTTATCCCATTAATACTGTTGATGACTTTACTGATCCACATACGGGAAAAAGTGGTCGCTATTCTGATGAACGCACCAATCAACTATTAGCACAAACAAGCGAAAAAATTGGTGTATTAGCTAAAAATTATGGTTATGGTTTTATTGATGCCAATAATGGCTTGACCGATAGTGAGGGAAATTTGCGAAAAGAACTCAGCTTCGATGGTTTGCATCTTTTGCCAAAAGGCTATGAGATAGTTTTCAATAATTTATTAAAGTATTTAAAATGAAAAAAGTAGCGACCCCCAAAAAAATTAGACCAAAAATCTAACTTCTAGGGGTCACTACAATGATTAGTTACATTTGTTATTTACCAATTTGCTTATGCATTTGTTGTTGGCAAAATCGATTCTACCTCAGCATGAGGGCGTGGAATTACGTGGACTGATAATAATTCTCCTACTCGTTGTGCCGCTGCTGCACCTGCATCGGTAGCAGCTTTCACTGCGCCAACATCGCCACGAACTAAAACTGTCACAATCCCTCCACCAACACGTTCTTTTCCTACCAACGTAACATTAGCGGCTTTCACCATTGCATCTGCTGCTTCAATTGAACCAATTAATCCTTTTGTTTCGATCATTCCTAATGCATCTGATTTCATTTTAATATTCCTCCTAAATTATTTTCTAATTTTTATTTTTGTCCCCGGTTTAACACCAAGGGCATTGGCTTCTTCAGTATCGATATGACACTCCAAGCCTGAATTCGCAGTTACACGAATTACCACATTGTTTAAAATCCCACCACGCTCACCTTCAAATTCAATTGAGACAACCGCTCCATCGTCTACCCCAAAACGTGTAGCATCAGAGGGTAACATATGAATATGTCGTTTTGCCACAATCACACCAAAAGGTATTTCAAAAGATCCATTAGGCCCAATAATCGTTATTCCAGGAGTGTCAGCTAGATCTCCTGATAAACGTAAGAAGCCTTTTACACCCAGTTTAAAGGTATCGCTTTGTAAAATTTCCACTTGAGTTTCTGTTCTGACAGGGCCTAAAATGCGAACTTTTTCAATTACTCCTTTTGGGCCACAAATCGTCACACATTCTTTACATGCATATTGTCCGGGTTGTGATAAATCTTTTAACTTTGTTAATTGATATCCACACCCAAATAACTTATCTACTGCAGCTTGGCTTAGATGAATATGTCGATTGGAAATACCTACAGGAATTACATCTTCTGTTTTAACAGCTTCAGGATTTAAATGGGCCATAATGGCATTTAATATCACTTCATAATCTTCCATTTTTACTCCTACTCTTCCTTTATATTACGCATTCATTTGCGTTAAAATTTTACGGACAACCGCAGCTAAATCAGATAACTCATTTTCTGAAAAGTTTGAAGACGAAACTGTATCATTCGTCTTATTTTGTTCAGGTTGTGTGGTTAAACAAACTTCAATTGGTTCTTCTAATTCAGGATGCTGAAAACTTTGATCTTGTGCAACTAATGTTGTCACATCTTTTAAACCATAAGCAACTTTCTTAATGTTTAACAAATGTTTGGGACTGACATTTTCTGAAACAGAACTGCCACCAAAAGTCCCACAACCTAATGTGAAAGAAATTGGCAAACCAGTACTAATCCCTGTTCCGCCTTGGCTGCCGCCAGTATTCACCAAAATACGTGAAGCTGGTTTGGCTGCAAATTTTAAAACAATATCACGATTATTAGTATGAATACTCATCGTATGTCCAATCCCATTTTGTAGAAGGGCAATACTTAATTGACACGCTTCTTCCCAATCTTTAACAGTGTAGAACGCTAGGACAGTTGTTAACTTTTCATAAGATAATGGATTTCCTTCTCCTACTTCTTTTTGTCTTCCAATCAAGACAGTCGCAGTATGAGGAATAGTAAATCCAGCTGCTTCTGCAATAACTTGAGGAGAACGTCCCACAAATTTAGCGTTCATTGCATGTCCACCATTTTTAAATAATAGTCCACAAACTTTTTGGGTTTCTACTTCCGACATAAAATAGCCGCCTTGTGCTTTTAGTTCTGCAATAACTTCTGCTTCATTACTTTCTTCACAAATAATTGATTGCTCAGAAGCACAAATCGTTCCATTATCAAACGTCTTACTTGCAATAATTTGGGAAACTGCCTTTTTTACATCAGCACTATTCTCAATATATGCTGGGGAATTTCCGGCCCCAACGCCGATAGCCGGTTTACCAGAACTATAGGCAGCTTTTACCATCCCGGGTCCACCAGTAGCAATAATCAAACTAACTTCTTTAGCATGCATTAATTCATTGGTTGCGGCCATGGTAGGGGTACTTACGCATCCAATAATTCCTTTTGGTGCCCCTGCCGCTTCAGCTGCTCGACTCATCATATCTGCAGCTTTTTTTGTACATTCCGCCGCTGCCGGATGCGGTGCAAAAACTATTGCATTACGGGATTTCAACGCTACCATTGCTTTAAAAATGACTGTTGAAGTCGGATTAGTAGATGGAATAATTCCCAAAACTAACCCCACTGGTTCCGCTACATCTAAAGTCCCTTTAGCTGTATCTTCATGAATGATCCCCACAGTTTTTTCTTCTTTTATTTCTTCATATAAAAGGGTTCCTGCTGCGTGATTTTTATAGGCTTTATCTGCAACTTTTCCAAAGCCGGTCTCATCAACAGCAGCTTTAGCTAAACAAACAGAAAATTTTTCTGCCGCTTCTTTCATACTTTCTAAAATAGTATCCACTTGTTCTTGGGTAAATGTTCCAAATTCTTGGGCTGCTTGATGACCAACCCGTGCTAAATCTCGTGCTTCTTGAATGGAGCATAAATCTTTATCAAACTTTTTCATTGTGATGACTCCTTCATCATTTCAAATAGTACAAATTTTGAATCATTTTTTATTTCATTTCACTTTTTGTAAAATATTGCATTAACTCATTAATTAATTGCTCTTTGTTCGCCCGTTGCACTTCTTTATTGTTGATAGTAAAATGTTTTTGTTCTTTCGCTAATTGACGTAAATCATTGACTTTCAAAGCAGCTAAATATTTTTCAATTTCACCTTTGGCACCACTTTTTCCCCAATTCATTAAATCTATTTCGGTCGCTTTGTGAGTAGATTTAGATAAGTTTTTTTCGATCATTACAGCTTCATCTAGTAAAACTTCACTAATTTCTTCAACAGGGTCAACAATAGTTTTTTCGGTTTTGCTAGAATTTTCTTCCTGATTTGCTAAAGTCATCTTAGCAATACTTTCATCAGGTCTGGCAATAACATGTGTAGTAACGAGTAAATTATTAGCAATTTGTTTTACTGCATTTGCTGCGGCCTCAATAGCTGTTTTTACTGCTGCAACATCTCCAGTTACAATCACCGTCACTAAGCCACCACCGACAATTTCTTTTTTAGTTAACGTTACTTCTGACGTTTTCAACATGGTATCACTTGCTTCTATTGCTGCAAGCAGTCCTTTTGTTTCAACTAATCCTAATGCTTTCATTTTTTACTCCTTCATCCCAAATAGCTTAGATTAAATCCGGCCAGTTTGCTGGGTAGGTTGCATAAAATAATTTCACCTTATCGGCAGAGCCCCAGGTCACTTTACTTCCTTTTGGTACGAAGACAACATCTCCTGGATATGCTTTATATTTTTTACCTTCAATTGTTATTTCCAAAGTCCCACTAATGACATAGTCAATTTCTTCGTAACTGAGTTCCCAATCAAAAGAAGAATGATCAATTTCTAAAAATCCTGCACTAATCCGTGCTTCATCTTTACTAATCAGTTCTTGATAAAATACTTGATCTGCTGGATTTCCCGTGTCAAAAACAGCCATTTCCACACTACTACCTTTGACAACTTTTAAGCCATTTTCATGTACTTCCGCATTAAAGGGCGATTTTTCTCCAACTAAAATCATTTTTAATAAGTGCACGAGTGTTTCTTGGGTTATATTTTCTGGTAAAGTAATCGCTGATTCAACTTCACACTGTTCTTTGCAGGGAACTTGCAAAGTTTCAATTAAATCTTTAGCTGCGGGAGTAATTATCGTCTTTTTATCAACGCAAAGGCTCTGACCCGCTTCATGTGCTTTTGTGACATCTTCTGCACAAATCAATTTCTTCATTCCACTTGTTCCTCTCTATACAGATTCACAACTTTCATCGATAATACCAATCACAGCGGCATCTACTGGAATCGCATCATTTTCCAGCATTTTTCTTGCTGCACTACCGCAAGTAATGATTACTCGATCCCCAATTCCTGCACCAATCACATCACAGACAATCATCTGCTCACCATCTCTTGAACCTCCGATAACTTCTGCAATCATCAATTTTAGTCCACTAAGTTGCTCTGATTTTCTAGTTGCCCAAATATTATCGATTAATCGTCCCGTTACCATTTGCGCTCCTTATCCTTACGTTTAATTTCTTCAATAGCAGATTCAACAGATGAAGTGTCCCCAAAGATTGCTAGCATAATCATATTTTGTGGGCAACTCCCACGAATATCTTCTACTGTTACACCAACTGCTTTTTCCGCAATATCTGCCGCACAAACCATTTCAATTAATTTTCCTTGAACCAGACCCACTGCATCTGGTTGCTCTAATGCTGATTTAGGGCCAGATCCTTTACGGCGATTTAAAATAGCTAATGTTCCTTCTCCAGGTGTTTTAATAATGCGACAATCCATTTTAGCGCCTCCATTTCTTAATCAGATAATCATTTTGCTCCGGCAATATGATAAAAGAACAAAAGTACTTTTTAAATCTTTTAGCTTATTGCCAGACCATCAGGCCAGCTACAAAATTTCTGCTGTACAACTTAAAGCAATTCCTAACGGAGTCACAAACATCGGATTTAATGGCTTATAAGTCTTAATTCGGGTTTTGGTTTCAATAATGTCCTCAATTCCTGTTAGACAGGCTGTACCACCAACCAGATATAAGCCATTAATTTTATAACCAGCAATTTGTGCTGTAATAATTGTAGCTATCTTTTCCACAACTGGTTTTAATACAGTAATTAATTCCTGATGCTTATCAGGATTCCGTTTATAAATTTCGGCTTCAGCAATAGAAAAGCCATAGGCTCCCGCCGTAACTAAAGTTAAATGTGTGCCGCCTGTTGCTTCGTCGCCCACTTTCACCACTTTGCCGTCCTTAATAATAGAAATACCGGTAGTTCCCCCGCCAATATCAACTACTGCGCCATTTTGGATTTGCAAAACCTGATTAGCAGCGCTAGGTTCATCTAAGATATTTGTTAAATAAAATCCTGCTCCTTGCACAACATTTTTGATGGCACCACCATCAAGTTCATCTGTTCCCGGAGGAATTGCAGCTGCTGCATAAATCAACTCTGTTCCAAGCTTCACTTCTAATTCTTCCTTTAATTCTCGAACAATGGTAATAGCGCCGATATAATCTACCACCATGCCATCTCGTACGACATCAGCATAGCGATAAGATCCTGCTATTGGTTGGTAGTTTTCATCCATGACCGCCAAGACGATACACGCTGTGCCAAGATCTACACCGGTATAATAAATTCCTTTTGAACTTTTCTTAGGCTGCTGTACTACCTTTTCAAACTCCGCGACCATCTTGTCACAAGCGCGTATATCCGTCATCACAAATTTCGCCTCCAACTCTTCTATTTTTTAGATATTTGCTAACTGTAGGATTAATTTCTTTATTAAGGTACTTAGCTGCATCAGTGAAACTTTTTGTTTTGGCGTCACACATGTTTGTAAAGTTGCCGCATAAATATCTGCACGTTGCAACTTTAAAATAATTTTTGCAGTCGGCTGAGAAAGTAGTGATGCTGATAATTCTAATTCTGATATTTTCATATCTAGTTCATCTTCTGTTGAATGATCATTTTCTGGTAAATCTTCCAAAGCAATTCTTTTAGTTAGCAGGGCCAGCGTAATAATTTTTTCTTTATACAAAGTATTCACTTCCGCTGCTTTTACAGCAGCTTCCCATAATTCTATTTCTAATAAAGGAAAAAGAGTCACACTTTTTGTAGTTGAAGCCATAGTCGTAAAATTTTCTGCTTCTAATTGAAGATCAGATTCTGCTGAGATGTTTTTAACAATCGCAATCTGGTGATCATTCAAAAACTGCTGTGCTCCCGGTGTTAATCTTTCATCACTATTCAAAACTAACTCTGATAATTTTTTTTGCCGATATTGAAATTGTAATTCTTGTTCGGTGATATAACGCATTAGTAACCACCTCGACAAATTCTGGCATAAATTTTAGCCAAATCTTCCGCAGTAGCCTTACGAGGGTTGGTTACAGTACACTTATCTTTTAAAGCTGCCGCTGCCATTTCTGGTATTGCTGCAATAAATTCTTCTTCATCTATCCCTAATTCTGTTACAAATTTAGGAATATTCATTTTTCTTGTCAACTTTTGAATACCTGCGATTAATAGGTTAACTGTTGTTCGCTCTGTCATTGATTGCAGTCCTAATATATTAGCCGCTGCAGCATATTTCGTTAATGCCTGAGTATCTTGACTAGTTTCTAAACCAGCATTAAATGCGATAACATGCGGGAGTAAGATAGCATTTGCCCGGCCATGTGGAATGTGAAAACGGCCACCTAATGCATGAGCTAAACTATGACAAATCCCCAGTGACGCTTCACTAAATGCCATACCTGCAAGACAGGATGCGTTATGGATTTTTTCACGTAATAGTTGATTTTCTCCATCAGCTACTACTTTTGCTAAATCCTGCCAAATAATCCGCATCGCTTTTTCTGCACAAGCATCAGTAAAATCTGTTGCATCCGTTGAGACATAGGCTTCTAAAGTGTGTGTTAACACATCAATACCAGTGTCTGCTGTGACATTTTGGGGAACTGTCAAAGTAAAAACCGGATCTAAAATGGCAATATCAGGTATCATTGCATCATCTACCAAAGCATACTTACCATTTACAGATGGATCAGAAATAACGGCAAAAGACGTTACTTCACTTCCTGTTCCACTAGTAGTTGGAATACAAACTAATTGAACTGCCATATCCTCTACACCTTGTCGATAGATTTGCCGAACAGCTTTGGCTGTATCTAACGCTGAACCACCCCCTAATGCCACAATCATATCGGGTTGACAGTGTGCAGCATATGCTACTCCTTTTGTGACCACTTCAATCGTTGGATCTGGTACAATCTCAGCAAAAATTTGATAAGGTACTTTCATCTCATCTAAAACTGCCGTCACATTTTTCACCATACCGCTTTGTACCATAAATGGATCACAGATAACTAAAACACGTTGACACTGAACGGCTTTTAAATTTTCAGTTGCATTGTTCCCAGAATATATTTTTGTTCCCATTTTAAAACAACTCATTTTTTCGCCCCCTTCCTAATAGTTTTTCAATTTGATTAAATTCTTCTTGATTACGATCAATTGTTAATGCAATGTGCTCTAGACCACATACATGAAGCTTTTGTGCTGCTTGTTGCCACTCCTTGTGTGTATATTTCTTTTGATGTGTGAGTACACCATAAAGGGGAATGCGAAAAACATTAGCAAAATTAGGTGGATAGCTATTTCGTTGTGCTTCAATCGGCTGCAAAAAAAGACCACAATCTGCTGACTGTTGCAAAGAAATAATATGCTTATGCATCCAAGGACTTTCCAAATAACTATCCGGTACGATAATCGTTTTTTTATAATAAACAATGCTAGCAACTTTTCTTAATGGTTCAGTTGTTGCTTCAAAAAAATTGGCCAGTGCCATTTTGCCACTATTAGCAGGCCCTACTAAAAGCACTCTCACGTTCTTGTCACATCCACTACATTAAAGTGTAAAACTGTTTGGAATACTCGCAACACTTCTTGTAAACTTGTTTCCACACTTTCAACGTCTCCTGTAATGACAACAGAGCCAGTAAAACGATCTAAAAAACCAATCCTCACATCAGCAACCTTGACTGCGGTATCTGCAGCAATCATTGCTGTTTCAAAAGGGGAAACAGTTAGAATACCAATGGCTCCAGCTGTCTCAATTCCTAACGATTGATAAACATCCCTCACAGGTGCCGCAATAACATGTGCTAAAGTAACTTGTTTGCCGGGAACAGATTCTTCAATTACGCGCTGCGCCAAATTTTCAGTCATTCTACTTACCTCCTCTAATTAAAGATAGACAATCCATAAATTTTTTGAAGTATCCAAATTTTATCTGAAGCGTACTTTAATGACGTACTACCCGGACAGGAAAATCATACTCTGCAATCCAGCTTTCAATTCGATCTAAGTCAGCTTCAGCTAAGCTGGGATCTCCTTTAACTGGATAGTCTAACCCCAGTTGGCCGTACTTATTTACGCCTAACTTATGATAAGGTAACAAGTCAATGCCCTTAAAGTTTGGCAAATCTTTATACGGTAAAAGAAAATCAATAATTTGTTTAATTTCATCGTGACTATCATTGATCATTTTTAACATTGGCATTCTAATTTGCACTTGGTATCCTCTTATTAATAATTCTTGCAAATTGGCTAATATTTTTTCATTACTGATCCCAGTTAATTCATTGTGACGAACAGGATCCATATGTTTCATGTCATATAAAAACAAATCCACATAATCTGCCATCTCCAACAGTTTATTCATTCGACTATGCCCACAAGTTTCAATTGCGGTATTTAACCCGTCATATTTGCAAGCTTTTAAAAGCGCTAATGCCGCTTCTGGTTGAGCTGTACATTCTCCTCCACTAAAAGTCACGCCACCACCAGACATCTCATAAAAAGCATCATCTTCATGAATTACTTCCATTAGCTCTGAAATACTCTTAATTGCACCAGTTATATTTAGAGCTTTCATTGGACAAGCTTCAACGCATTTCTGACAACCATTACAAGATATATCACGGCGCACCTGATGTTTCCCATTTTCATCGATATAGTGAATTCCCAATGGACAAGCTTCGACACATGCGCCGCAATCACTACAAACACTTTCTTTGTACATTACTTCAAATTTGCGTTTAATTCCTTCAGGATTGGCACACCATTGACAACGCAATGGACAGCCTTTGAAAAAGACGATGGTTCGAATGCCGGGTCCGTCATATAGGCTATACTTTTGTACGTTGAAAATCATGGCTTGCCGTTCTATCGGTTCCTCTTTTACACTAACCATCTGTTTCAAACCCCAGTCCCTTAGAATTTAGTTAACATTGTGCGGCTAATAATTTCGTCTTGGACATCTTTACATAATTCCACAAAGAATGCGCTATATCCTGCTACCCGCACGATTAAGTCACGATATTGTTCTGGATGTTTTTGCGCTTCAATTAGCGTATTATTATCCAAATAGTTAAATTGCATTTCTCCATTACCTAAATGACAGGCTGTTTTCAAAAGTGTAATCAAACTTTCTTCGCCTTCTGGAGTATCTAATAAGCCAGACATAATTTTGAAGTTGTGTACCATTCCAATATTCATACTGTCATTCGACATTTTTGAAATTGATTTGATAATTGCAGTCGGCCCTTTGAAATCAGCTCCTTGAGTTGGACTAATGCCATCGGATAATGGCGTCCATGCTTGCCTTCCATTAGCAGAAGCACCCGTCATTTGACCAAATGGTGTGTTATTAGAAATAGATAAAGTTCCATGACTCAAAACAGAGTATAAAGTTTTATATTTACGGTGTTCAGCTTCTGTAAAGTTAATTAAATCTGCAGCGATTAAGTCAGCGTAATCATCATCATTCCCATATTTAGGTGCGTTCAAACAATCTGTGCGCATCCGATCATAGCCAACGAAATCCGCTTTTAAGCCTTCGTTTAATTCTGATAACGTGTATTTTTTATCCTCAAATACAATTTTCTTTATAGCTGCCATTGAATCAGCATATGTTGCCAATCCCGACCACACAACACCAGGTCCAAAGTTATACATCGCGCCGCCAGATGAAACATCTTTTCCACTTTCCATACATCCTTCATACATAATTGACATCAATGGTTTAGGCGCTAAATCGCGGTGAACCCGTTGTGAAATAACGGTTGCAACATCTGTCCATTTTGTAATGTATTTAATCTCTTCCTTAACAGCGCTTTCAAATTCCTCAAAGGTAGTAAAACGGGATAAGTCCCCCATATCTGGACATACTTTTTTTCCATACCATAAGGGCTTCCCATGATTTAAAACGAGCTCAATACAAATTGGCCATTGAGTATAGGCAGTAGAAGTCCATTGATAAAGACGTCCAGATTTTTGAGGCTCCACACATCCCATTAAGCAATAATCTCGTGCATCTTCGATCGAAACTCCTTTTGCTAACATCATCTTGATATGGGTATCATCAAAATGACAAGCTGGAAATCCCATTCCGGCTCTAACTACATCTACAATTTTTTTCAAGTATTCTCGTGGTGAATGATTATGAATTCGACAAGCTAATGATGGTTGATAAACTTTCACATGGCGCACGGCATCCATCAATAAGTATGTTAATTCATTCGTGGCATCACGGCCTTGACGTGTTACTCCACCAACACACATATTGACAAAAGGTTGATAACCTGCGAAGAATTTTGAACCACCTTCACTTGTGATCCACATCATTTCTGACATTTTAATCAACATACATCCCGCTAATTCAAATGCTTGAAATTCGTTCATTCGCCCTTCATCAAGATCGGCTTTGAAATAGTCGTACATATATTGATCCACACGTCCAATTGACATACCTGTTTGGTTTTCTTCTACAACAAGAAGTGACTCAATTGTCCAAACTGCTTGAATTGCTTCCCAAAATGTTTCGGGTTTATGCGCTGGAACTTTGCGATTGATCTCAGAAATTTTTAAAAGTTCCGCTTTACGTCTTGGATTGGATTCTTTTGCTGCTAATTCTGCAGCATAATCGGCCATCCGACGTGCATAAATCATGACACCTTCTGTCGTATCAATAATTGACTTATAAAAATAGATTTTTTCAATATCATCTGGATTTTCATAATCTAATTCTTCCAAGTGTTCCTTGGCTTCATTTTGGATATCGAGCATTCCTTTTTTCATTAAAATTACATCATAACCGGGGTTAGAATCTCCGCCACCATTTAACGCATGATAAGAGCAGTCAGATACAAAGGATTCACCCGATAATTCCCAAACACCAGCTTCACGATATTGATCTTCACAATACTCATCAACTGATTTTCCTTTCCAAAACGGGAAAAGTTCTTCACGCATAATTTTCTTATCTTCTTCTGAAATATAAAAAGGATCCTGAGGACGGCTACCAATGGTATCAATTTCGTCTTCCATCCAACGCCAAGCAATATCTGGCGAAAAAGCACCCGCCCGTGGTTTACCATTGGGTGCCCCTACGATTAATTCATGATCTTGAATAACTAGAGGAGCAGTTTCACAACAATAGCGGAAACATTTAGCTCGCAAAACAATTTTAGGCATTCCAGGATTTTCTTTAGCTATTTTAGTAATTGCTCGTGCCCGGTATGTGGTAATAGAGGGGACTTGTTTCAAATAATTATCTTTTAACGCTTGTAAGCGTTTGGTTATTCCATCTGGAATATCTGTGCCTTCTTGTAAAACTAATGTTTCAGTGACAATATCATCTTTTTTTACTTCATCAGAAACAGATGCAAACATCTTCATTAAAGCTTGTCTTTCTTCTGGATTCAGTTCTTTTGTTGCTTCAGCTAACTTCGCTGAGAATTCTTTTATGTCCATCTATATCCCTCACTTACTGCTCGATTATTTTTTGTAAAAATTTTTCCAAAAGAGCCTGTTCATCAACTAATCCAATGGATTTTTCTGTTTTTTCAACAGATGATGAGCAACTTACCTTATCGTTGACATATCCAATCTCTCTTACATACCGCAAATCTTGGGCGGTAATATTCTGGGCTGCAATACCTCGTCCAGTTGTCATTCCGCCTAAAACAAGCGAGAGTGGTAGTGTTGACTCTAATCCAATTCCAGCTAAACTAGCCCCTGCATTCACAATCATGCGACCAATTGGTTTTTTTAATGCAAATTCCTCAATAATACGCTGATCATGCGAATGTATTGCTAAAGTATGACCATTGCGTTTTTCTTTTAATAATTGAATACATTTATCACAGGCATGAATCCAATCTGATTCTAAATAGAAAGTCAAAATAGGACATTTTAAGGCTGTAGTAAATGGATTCTCTTCTAAAATATAGGGTTGCTCTGATACTAAAACTTTTGTTTTTTCAGAAACCGAAAATCCAGCCAATGCTGCAATTTTTTTAGCGTCTTTACCAACCACTAGCGGATTTGTTTCCTGATTAATAAATAATCTTGACAAAAGTTGTTCTTCTTCTTTTGCCGACATAAAATGTGCACCAGCTTGGATCATCATCGCTTTAGCTTCTTTGGCAATCACACCTTCAGCAATCACAAATTGCTCCGATGCCGGCAATAAACCATTGTCAAAAGAACGGCTACTAATAATAGCTTCGCACGCTTCATACACATTTGCAGTTCGCTCAATAAAAACTGGTGTTGAGCCATTCGCACCATACAAAATAGGCTTTATTTTATTTGGCCCCTCAAAATAATCAGGTGCATCAATATTAATCACAAGAGCAACTGAATCGTGTGACATAATTGTTTTAACGCCTTCAGAAGTTGTATTTTCCATGAAAGAATAGCTGAACTTTGGTAATCCGATTTGTTCTGGTGTTAAAAAATGAAATAACTTGGCAACAATATTTGCCGTTTTTTCCTGGGGAATTAAGATCACAGCATTTCCAGCTTTTAATCCACTTAATAAAGTGAACAGAGTATTCAAAATGATATTTTCTCCCGGTAAAATTACTGCCACTACACCCAAAGGAACACCAATCTTTTTAATTTTCTGATCATCACTTGCTAAGTTTCCGATAACTTTTGTGGATAAAGCAATTTTTAATTGTGTTAAAAACTTTTCCCCTAGATGTAATTTGTCTACTTCATTTCCTTTACCCGTCATAGCTAGTTCAAAAGAAACGAGTTCCGGCAATGCTGCTTCAACATTGTCAATCATTTGTTTTAGCATGCAATCAATGGTTACTTGATCGTATTCTTTAAGTAAAAATTGAGCATCGCGAGCAGATTCAACTAAAATGCGCGCTTCTTGAATCGACTTTAAATCATCATCCACAAACTGCATGTTTTCCACCCCTTACGCTGGCAGTAATTGCTCCAATGAGTAACGTGTAATGATTTTACCTAAATCGATATGTGGGCTGGGAATTACGACTGAGCTATATACATCTGCTCCCATTTGGGCAACAGCTATAATTCCAGCTTCAACCGCAGTTTCACAAGCTGCAACATCTCCTCTAACAATGGCAGAGATATACCCAGATGCTACGTTTTCATAACCGACTAATTCGACATCTGCTGCTTTACACATAGCATCGGCAGCTTCTAAGACAAAGACTAGTCCAAATGTTTCAACTGCTCCAATCGCTTCATATCTTTGCATTTTGTCACTCCTTAACTATTATCAATATCATGAACAGAAACAATATCTCCAACCGCAGAAATAGGTCGTGGCATTACATTATGAGCAGTCAATTTACCGATTGACTCAGCAGCTTTAGCTCCGGCAGCCACAGCAGCTTCAACCGCAGCAACATCACCTTTAATCATAATGGTAACTAAAGTTGATCCGATATTTTCATAAGAGATTAATTCAACGTTTGCGGCCTTCAACATCTCGTCACATGCTTTTAAAGCGGGAACTAAACCGATTGTTTCAACTAGTCCCAAAGCTTCTTCGCCCTTATATCTCACTTGCAGGCCTCCTTATCCTTGACGATATGCAGTATTAACATATTTATTTACTGCATGTCTGCCATCCTCTGTAATTGCATACCGCATGACTAATTCATTATTTTGATCTAAGTCATAACTTGCCATTTCCACTAAACCATTGGCTTCTAATGCCATCAAATGATCTAGATACATTTTTTCGTTAAACTGTTTTTCATTTCCATAATCTTTTTGTAAAGCTGTCATAACTTGTTTCACATCAACTTCTTTTATCCCAACCATATGATTTAAGACAGCCATTCTGCTAGGTAATAACATTTTATGCCTCCCCTTTTCTAAATAAATCTAAAGGATTCATCGTTACAATAATCGCACCTAAGACAATAACAATTGATCCTAAAACAATTGTCGGAGTTAAAGTTTGACCTAAGAAAAGGACACAGAATAATACGCCCCAAAAAGCATAGGTTACATTTAAAGACATCCCGATTGCACATCCTACCATCGCATTTGCTTTATACCAACAAACAAAAGAAACAGCAGCGCTCAAGCCTGATAAGATTAACCATAAAATAGGAATGCCTGCCGCTAAAGTACTGCCCAATAAATTTAAACCACCCACTATTGGTACAATTAAAATTAAAACAACTAATCCTGAAATTAATTCTCGTAAGTTCACGGCTACATCGGTATCAATCATCGCGCCACCAAAACTTGAAAATACTCCTTCTAACCCCCACGCAACGGCAGCAATCAAAGCGCAAAGAATACCCAAAGTAAAGTTAGGTGATCCTTCTGGTTTTACCCAATTAATAATAATAGCCCCAAATACACACATAACCATTCCAAAAACAACACGCTTTGTTGGACGCTGTTTTAAGAAAATCCAAGCAAATAAGGCACCGAAAAGGCTACATGTCGCTGAAATTGGGATGGCATACGCACCAGCCATCGCCAAGCCAACTAAGTAGGCGCCATTCGCAATTGGACCACCAAGTAAAAATCCAATTACCAACATTTGACCTGGTTTGGTTTTTAACGTTCTTACTAATTCTTTCAAACGACCTTGTTTTGCATTATAAAATAAGAGCCAAATACCAGCGAATAAATCATTTAATCCGGAACAAACAAAAGGTGCAGCTAAAAATCCCGCGGCACTTACTAATGGATCAAAACCACTAGCGACCATCACTAACGTTGAGTAGACGCCATACGTTAAACCTGAGATAAGACCATTGCTAATGCCTGCCACACGGAACTTCTTACCTACCGCTTTCATTTGTGTTTCAGCTGAAACTGGTGTCTGCATAACACTTTTTTCACTATTCATCGTAAATCTCCTTATTCATTTGATGTATGTGGAAGGATAGATTCAACTTCCCCATGTGGTCTTGGAATAACGTGGACAGATAATAATTCTCCTACTCTTTGTGCCGCAGCAGCACCTGCGTCTGTGGCAGCTTTAACTGCACCGACATCGCCTCGAACCATTACAGTGACAATACCGCCACCAACTAATTCTTTGCCAATTAATGAAACATTCGCTGCTTTTACCATTGCATCTGCTGCTTCAATTGATCCCACAAGACCTTTTGTTTCAACCATTCCTAATGCATCGTATTTCATACTTCTTCCTCCTGTAAACGCCAAAAGCGTTTCTATTTTTTATGCATCCTTAATTTAGAGCGTGCCCTAACGGTATAAGTCAATACCAAAATAAAAAAATATTGTGCATTGCAACACAATCTTTTTTTATTAGTACAGAAACTATTCTCAATTAAAATTTCTAAACGAGAATAGTGGTGAAAGTATGATAAAATAAATTCAATTTCGCCCATTGCAAAGCTACTTATCAATTTAAAATAACTATACTGTAAAAGAACAATCTTTTTTCTTTTAGTATTACAGAATAAAAAAAATATGATGCTTTAGAAGTAAATGTTAAAAAAAAATTAGGCGCTAAATCATGTTTTCATTAAAGAAGAAAAGGATCATTCTACTTTCAATGCACTTAGTTATTCCATAATTATTGCTGTAGCAGCATCAATCTGTCATCTATTCAAAATTTTTTAACACTCCCCTTAACGTTAAGGAATTAAGTTATTTCATTTTTACATTTTTCTTTCACAATTTATTTTCAAATGGATAGATATTTTTCTAACTAATAGACTAAAAATACCCAAACAAGTTATCTCTAAAACTTGTTTGGGTATCGTCTTTTATTTTATATTTTTGTGACTGGTAACATAATTTCTGTTACAAATTTATTAGTATCTTGAGTCGACCAGTAATCAATAACGTAACGTTCATAAGAGTTAGGACCAATGATATAGCCGTGATCTTTTGACCATTGTTCTAATAGATAGTATTTATCTGCTATTTCTTGTTGATCGCCTAAATGATACATACAAACAAACATCTGACCACCAAAATCACAACGAGGTAATAAAAATTTACTATTTCGAACAGGTTTTTGTACGACCGTAGCCTTTTGACTTAACCCCCTCGCTTTCAGATGATAATCATCAAATGCTAAAATAACAGGCCCTGTAATTTCACTTTCAGCAGCTTCCAAGTAATTTGTCCATTCAATATTGATAATTGATTTTTTGTAATCGTATTCAAAATCTTGTTCTAAAAAATAATAGTAATCATGATCAATATATTTTAGGCTGATGCTACTCATCTTATTTTCCATCGCCATCGTTCCCTCATTTAACAAGCCTACCCAATCAGAAACAGATTCATGACAATTTTGGATACGTTCTTCTTCTTTTCTTAGTACGTCTAGTTTAGTAAGAAAATTTCGTTGATGAAAAAAGTAATCAGTGGTATCAGAAATCCCTGTCATTTCTTGCAAATGAAAACCCATTTGTTTATAGTATTTTAAAACTGGAATTAGCATCACTGTATCTTCGCTATAATAACGATAGCCATTTTTAGGACTGACGTGATCAGGGATAAGTAATCCTAGTTCTTCATAAAATCGTAATGTTTTTCGTGATACATTACAAATATCTGCCGCCTCGCCAATGCTATGTAATGTTTTCGTATCTACTTTGGTCACCATACTTCTTCCTCCTACTAAACTACCTAAAAGTATGCGACCTTCTGTTATAGTTGTCAAGAAAATTTCCAACTGATTTATAACAGATTTTTAAAATTTGTGAGTACAGTCACATAAATTATTTTTATTAAACGAAGATTTTTCACTTCGAAAAATTTTATTTTATCCCCCCAAAAACTTTATCTAATTTATAATTAAACTAATAAAAATAACCATACTTAGAAACACTTATCCAAGCATGGTTATTCTTATTTCGTTATTTAATTTTCTTCAAAACAATCCCACTATATAACCAAATCGTGAGTACATAATATAGAAAATATAGGACAAAGAAAATAGTGAATGGAAGTGCAATATCGCCATATGGCTCACTTAATAAAGTCGTAAACATTTGTAAACCAAACAACACATGTACTACACCAAGAATACCGGGTACAAGGAACAAAATACCAATTTCTTTGCGTAAAGATGCTTTCAATAAACCTTTACGGCTACCAATTTTATTTAACATCGCATAACGTCGAACGTCACTATTAGCTCCAGATAAGATTTTAAACATTAAACAACTTGCCAGCATAGTTAAAAAGGCAATACCCAAGAAAAAGCCCATAAATTCAAAGCCAGAAAATATCCCATTAAAAGCTGTGTAGGCGTCCACTTTTTGCCCAAGACCACCCATCACCGCAGGATCACTCAATTCTTTGTTATTCGTTACATTTTCTGCTGTCAATTTTTTCAATTGTGGCAATGCTGTCATGAAGTCCTTTACATTCACCACTTGTAATTGTGTTACTGGTAAATCGAGCGCCTCAAAACTTTGACGGTCAATAACTTGATGGTCTTTGGTTTTTTGACTTGGTAATTCTAAAGAGCGTAAACCATCCATAGCCTGCACATCTGCAGCTAATGTATTACCGTCATATTCCACTTTTTTCGCTGTATTTTTTTCATAAACTACCGCAGTCAGCGGGTGTGAATTAAACTCATCTTTTAGATAATAAACAGTTTTATCATCTTCTTTTTGCAAGTAAATTGTATTTTCAGTTGGTTTCAATGCTTCTACTTGTTCTTGATTTGAATTTTGAGCATTATTTAAAACCAAATCATAAGGTGAGGTTTGGGCGGTCATTTTAGGAATCTCATTGCGAAAACCTAATCCGACTGTTAACGCCCCTAAAGCTAATGCAAATAGCATGGCTACCATTGACAACATCCGTGTATAATCTTGGATACGGAAACTTAATTGGGAGAAGGTAAAGCCATTCAAGTTTTTTAAAACTAAGCGGTCAGAGCGTTTTAAAAGTTGCAAAATAAAAATCAAAACACCATGGAAAACCAAGTATGTTCCCAAAATAATCGTAACTAAGGCGATTACTAATGCTCGTAACCCTATTTCATTTGCTTGGGTCATCATCCAGTAACCGACTGCTAAAAAGGCAATCCCACAAAGAGCTTCAACAAATAATAAACTATTTTTACGTTGACTCTTGGTTGGTGTTTCACTAGCTCGTAATAAAGTTAAAATCGGTTTTTTAATCATTGAACCAGCGTTAATTATCGCAGATACTAAAAATAAAATAATGAAAAAGATAAAGGTGATCATTAAAGCTTCTGTATTAAATGGTGAAAAGTGTTGGACTTGAACATCTAATTGTTTTGTTAATAACTGATTGACAATACCTGACAACCCGACCCCAATTGCAGAACCCACAATTGTTGCTAAGATACCAATAAACAGTGTTTCTACAAAAATGAGCTGTGCAATTTTACGTCCTTTTGCCCCCAACATCATAAACATGGCATAATCTTTTTGCCGCATTGTCATCAAAAATGAATTAGCATACAGAATATAGACCAATGTAATAATAGCCAATAACACAGAGCCAAGATGAAAAATCATTACAACAGATGAGATAATCGAGTTACTTTCTAAAAAGGCTTTGTTGGTTGCCATTGATTCAAACATATAAAATATCGCCGAAGCCATTACTAAACCGGAAAATAGGACTAAATAATCCCGTAATTTTCCTTTAATACCTGTAAGAGATAATTTCCAAAGCATCTAAATTCCCCCTTACTGTTCAGCTAGAAGCGCTAAAATTTCACGATAAAATTCTTCTCGCGTCTGCTCGTCTCGTTTAAGTTCTTGATGAATCACACCATCTTTAATAAATAAAATACGTTGACAATAACTTGCTGAAAAAGGATCATGTGTGACTAATAAAATAGAAACGCGATCTTTTTCATTTAATTCTTCCATCGTATCCAATAAATCGCGCGCACTTTTGGAATCAAGGGCACCTGTTGGTTCATCCCCTAGTAAAATTGTTGGCTGTGTAACCAACGCCCGTGCAGAAGCAACCCGTTGTTTTTGTCCGCCAGAAATGGCAGCAGGATAGCTATCTAAAATATGCGTAATGGACAATCGTTCCGCAATTTTTTTCACTCGCTGTTTAATTTCTTTGGGTTTTACACCTTGTAATGACAAGGGCACTGCGATATTTTCTGCAGCTGTCATATTTTCTAATAAATTGAAATCTTGGAAAATAAAGCCAATTTCTTCACTTCTGAAATCTGCTAATTGGTTTCCCTTTAATTTCGTTACATCTTTTTGATTGATGGTAACTTTGCCGGAGGTTGGTTTATCCAACGTTGATAAAATATTTAATAACGTGGATTTACCAGAACCAGAAGCCCCCATAATCCCAACGAATTCACCTTTTTCCACATCAAAAGAGATTCCTTTTAATGCTTCTGTTTTCTTTTGATTCCCTGAACCATAAGTTTTTTTCACGTTTTTGATTTCTACTATATTTTCCATGACTTCTCCTAATCTAATTTTTCTTTTGCCGCATTGGGTAATTCAGATTTTGTGACTTCTTCATATGAAGTGACACCTTTATTTTTATTCCAAGTTATTTTTAAATAGGCATTCTTTCTTAAAGGACGATCTTTAAATGCATTAAAGTCCATTTGTTTTTCATTACCGTCTTTATCATAACCAGGTAAAGAGTATTTATATTGTGTGACATTTTCACCAGTATCCGCTTTGACATCTTCTCTTTGTCCATCGGTTGTGATTTTTACATAATATTGTTCGCCACCCATGATAAAGTAGTCGGCTACTTTTAGGCCTACAAAGCCAATCCCTAAAAGTGCAACCAGAACAATAAGTAATTTTTTCATATTTTTTCATTCCTTTCATTTATACTTTTATTATAGGACTTATCAAAAAACTGCGACATTTATTTAACTATCAAAAAACTAACATTACTGTCATTTCAAAAATTTAATCTTCAAAGACCCAATTCTTCCTCAAGCTTCAAAAATCAAAAATTAACATTTTTAACACAAAAAATAGCGAGAACACTCTTACGACCTTCGTAAAAGAATTTTCGCTACTTCCTGCTATCTTAATATACATGGCGATAACTTCATTCAAAAAAATTTTTCCCGTTAGCAATAACTAAAGTTAACATTCCAATAATGTATAGAATCTTTCTAGTTGAACTATTTTGTCACAAGACTACACTTCGTTATCCTTATACTTTAATTCGTTTATACTTTTTCTTACCACTCAAAATCGTCTAGTTCTTCTTCTAGCTTATGAATTTGCGCTTCCAGCATTTGCAATTCTGCTTTAATTTCTTCTAATGTGGCACCGCTAGCACTATAGCCTTTATAGTAAGCTGTCATGTAATCAGTTTCTTCTAGTCGTTGGAGCTGATCGCGCAACTGACCTAAAAGCACTAAGTTGTTTTCATATTGCAATTCATTCATCTTACTCACCTCATCTAAGCTAATGCATTTGGTCTATTTAATTGTGGTCCTTTTCCTTCTCTGGCTAGCACTCAATCGTCATTATCCCACATTTCAGTTTTACGACGACCACGAAAATAATCCCAGCGTGAATCAATCTCCATCTCAATTAATTGACCATTTCCCGCTAATGTCACCCAATTGTAGCTGCCATTGGTATGACCAAATTTAATCCACAAAACCGGAAACTGATGAATTTTTTATCATCTCCAATAAACTCCCGTTGTTGGTGCTCAATGCGAATAAATGATAATCTTCTTGCATAACTGCGATTACTTTTAGCAAAAATATCTTCGGCAATGGCGCGTGCCCGCTCAGGTGACGGTAATTTACCTTCAGGAACTACCGCAAGATTTTTAACACTAACTAAAGTATCTTTCAAAAAAACCGCAATAATCCGGGGGCCATTTTCTTCAAAAACTCCATCTTTTTGAAACCGCAAAATAGTTACCTTGTGGCGATTACGAGTTTCATGCCGTTCTTCTGCTAATTGATAGTCATCTGGAATTGTAACAATTTTATTTAGTAATTCTGTATTTTTCATGGTAGTCATCCTTTCAACCTAATCACTTAACTTATTAAGTGATGCGATAAACGATTTTTGTTCCTCGGTGTTTAAAGGAGCAAAAAACGCTGTGTTCGCTTGTTGCAAAGCTTCAATAATAATAGGATATATCGCGTGTCCTTCTTGTGTTAGCGAAAGAACGTAGCCTCTACGGTCATTGGGATTTTCTTTTCGTTTTAAATACTGGCTATCGATTAGTTTTTTTATAGCACGTGTAACATTGCTCGCATTGACCCCTGTCAGTTGAACCAATTTTTCTTGTGGCAAATCTCCATAGTCATGTAGTTTTAAAATGTAATAATATAAACTGGAGTTTAATTGATGTGGAGCAAGATAATTATCTACTAATTTAATATAGCGACGACTAACACTAGCTAATTGTTTTAAACTATCACTTTCATTTTTATCGTTCTCCATCGGCTGCACTTCCTTTTGCAGTTTTATTTACTTGCGCAAGCAAATAATAAATCATATAATGAACTTCGTCAAATAAATTGTTTTACAGGAGGAATTGGTATTGAACCAAACAAAGACAAAATGGATGGTTATCGCAATTTATATCGCTACATTAATAACTGCAATTGAAGCCACGATTGTAGTAACTGCCACCAGAGCGATTACCAATGACTTGGGAAATCCCAATCTCACTGCTCTCATTTTTTCAACGTATCTTTTTTCAAGCGCCCTAGCAACGCCAATTTTTGGACGAATGGCAGATAATTATGGTAAAAAAAGAATTTTTCAAACTGGTTTATTACTCTTTTTATTAGGTACAACCTTATGTGGCTTTGCCCCTTCTAGTTGGTTTTTACTGACAGCTCGTGTTATCCAAGGAATCGGTGCAGGTGGAATCATGCCGATGACTTTTGCGTTAATTGGTGAGTTATTTGACCTTTCAACCCGCGGAAAAGTGATGGGCTTAAATAATTCAGCTTGGGGAATTGCCTCGCTTATTGCCCCTTTACTGGGTGGAGTCATTTTAAGTCAACTTAGCTGGCACTGGATCTTTTTTATTAATATTCCCTTTATCTTAATTGTTTTAACGTTAGTTCAACTATTTTATCAAGAAGAAAAAATTTATGCTCCTTCTTCTCAAAATAGTTTTGTGCAATATAGTGCGCTTATTGTCAGTCTACTGATTACCTTAAGTGGCATCCAGTTGTTGGCGAGCCAAATATTTATAGGGGGCGCGCTTTTAATTTTAGGATTGCTGACACTTTTTATTTTTTATCGACAAGAAACGAAAACAACGGTTCCGATTGTCCCAATTCAAACCATTCAGATTCGTAATTTTCGTTTACTTACAATTTGTGTCTTCCTAATTAATGGCGCTTTAATTGGCTTTCAAGTTTATCTACCGCTGTGGGTGCAAACTGAATTACATCTATCCGCTACATTAGGTGGTCTTGCACTTTTACCATCCTCTATCTTTTTTATTCTTGGTTCTTATTATTCAGGCAAATTACTCTTACGTTATAAACAAAAAAAGCTCCTGCAACTTGTCTTAGCGGGTGCTCTGGCTGGCTTTTTAATTCTCAGTTTCCTACCCAATACAACTGGTTACAGTGCTTTATTGTTACTATCAAGTTTTCTTGGCTTTTTCATTGGCACGGGGGTTACTGTCAGTGTAATTTCCGCTCAAGCTTATGCGACTCAAGAAAATTTAAGTAGTGTTTCTGGCTTTATTACACTTTGCCGCACCTTGGGTCAAAGTTTTCTAGTAACAATTTTAGGTGTCATTAACCAGCGCAGTTTTCTAGCACAAAACCAACATATCGCAGGCTATCATCATGTTTATCTTACTGTAAGTATTATCTTCATTTTTTTACTACTAGTAGTAAGTCGCTCTTCTAGGTCAGATGGGTAAGAAAATAGTATGTACGCATCTTGCGGATTACTCAGTTAATCTATCAGGTTAATAAAAAAGACTCCTCAGAGAAATGCCTCACTAAGTTAGTTTTTCTAACTTAGGAGATCTATTTCACAACGAGGAGTCTTAATTTTATTATTTAGCTAAAGCTTCTTTAGCTTGGTCAGCTAATGCAGTAAATGCAGTTGCATCGTTTACAGCAAGGTCAGCTAACATCTTACGGTTGATGTCGATTTCAGCCAATTTCAAGCCATGCATTAATTTTGAGTAGCTCAAGTTGTTCATACGTGCTGCAGCGTTGATACGTGCAATCCACAATTTACGGAAGTCGCGTTTTTTCTGACGACGATCGCGGTATGCGTAGTTGTATGAATTCATTACTTGTTCTTTTGCTGTTTTAAATAAAGTATGTTTGGAACCGTAGTAACCTTTTGCTAATTTAAGCACTTTTTTACGACGTTTACGAGTTACTGTTCCACCTTTAACACGTGCCATGTTTAATTCCTCCTAAAATAAATCTCGAATTTTTGAAATGGTAAAGCAAGGGTTCAATTAGCTTATTTCATACGAGCTAATTGTTGACGGATACGTTTGTAATCGCCAGCTGACACCATGCTTGCTTTACGCAATTGACGGCGTTGTTTTTTTGTTTTGCCGTGGAAACGGTGGCTTGTAAACGCGCGGAATCGTTTTAATCCGCCTTTACCGGTACGTTTTACGCGTTTTGCTAAACCGCGGTGTGTTTTTTGTTTTGGCATAACTAATTTTCCTCCTCAAAATCAATTCTTCATGAACTTTGACTGACTGACGCTTATTTCTCAGGTTTTGGTGCAACCACTAGAAACATGCTGCGTCCGTCCATCTTCGCTTTTTGCTCAACAACTGCGATATCCGCAACTTCTTCAGCTAAGCGATCAAGGACTTTCTGACCAATTTCTTTGTGGGTAATGGCACGACCTCTAAAACGGATCGAAGCTTTCACTTTGTCTCCTTTTTCTAGGAACTTACGTGCATTACGCAGTTTTGTATTGAAATCATTGACATCAATTGTCGGACTTAAACGAACTTCTTTAATGTTGATCACTTTTTGTTTCTTACGAGCTTCACGATCTTTTTTCTGTTGTTCAAAACGATATTTCCCGTAATCCATGATCCGCGCTACTGGTGGTTTCGCACCGGGAGCTACTAAAACGACATCAAGATTGGCTTGTTCTGCAATACTCAATGCTTCTGCTTTAGTTTTAACACCTAATTGTTCACCGTTTTGGTCGATCAAACGCAACTCACGTGCACGAATGCCGTCGTTTACCATCATATCCTTTGCTATGGTCATTCACCTCCAAGTTTTTTGAAGAGAGAAAGCAATAAAAAAACGAGTTCGAATTCGAACCCGCGCGCAAAATCAGCTTGTAAACAAGCGATCTAACTATTCTGCCCAGCAATATCTTCACTAAGGCGAGAAGCGGGTGCTTCTGCTTTCATTTCTCAACTCGTATAATATACTATATCTAAAATTCTTTGTCAACAAGAAAGAAACTTGACTAACTTTTTATAAATTTTTGTTACCAAGCAAAAAAAAGCCATTTTCTTTTGCAGCAATTCCAAAAGTCAGATTAAAAATCTAACTTTTTAGAAGTACTACATTTCAAGAAACTGGCTTTTATTTGAGCCTGTATTATCTTTTACGATTTTACACCTATACTTTTAATTGCCTAAAAGGTCTGGTTGGGGCCACGAAAATTGGCGCCAGGTAACGGGGTCTCTTCTAACACCTTTTCAAGGCCTTTGCTTTCTTTTTCATCTTTTTCTTCATTGTCATCATCCAGTTGCAATTCTTTTTCCATTTCGTCGATTTTTTCCATTGTCTTATCTTTTTTTGCTTCTTTAGCCAAGTCTGCTAATTGTTTTTCTTTCTCCTCCATTTTCACCACTCCTCTACTATTTAATTTTCTTTCAATGTAAGCGTATCATTTTTAGCACTAAAACTAAAATAGTCCGCTTAGTGGTCACATTTCTTATATTTCACTAAACTTTCTAAGCAAACAAAAAAAAGCTGTGACAACAATTGTCACAGCTCTTTTTGTTGACACTTTTTGTCAACAAACGACGCGTAGGAGTAGTTAAATAAAAAAAGGTGCTATTATTTTAGACGGTTTTAATACCGCCTGTTATCCCTTTAGTTAAGCATTATAGGCTGCTTCAAACAGTGAAACGATATCGGCTTTTGTCCCTTTACGGGGATTTGAAAAAGCATTCCCATCTTTCAAAGCATTTTCTGCCATTAAAGAAAAGTCAGCCGGATTTGCGCCTATGGATTTAATATTTGCAGGAATGCCGACATCTTCTGAAATACGTTCTAATGCTGCAATTCCCCGCTCAGCAGCTGCCATTTTTGACAAGCCTGCAATATTTTCACCTAAAAAAACAGCAATATCTGCAAAGCGTTCTGGACTAGCGATCATATTCCAACGTTCAACAGTAGGCATTAATACAGCACAACAAACACCATGAGGCGCATCGTATTGACCACCTAATTGATGCGCCATTGCGTGAACATACCCTAAATCAGCGTTGTTAAATGCCATACCCGCAAGTAACGAAGCATAGGCCATATTGGTACGTGCCTCTAAATCGTGACCATTTGCCACTGCACGTCGTAAATATTGCCCAATTAACTTCATTCCTTGAATTGCTTGCGCATCTGTAATCGGATTGTGATTTTCTGAAACGTAAGCCTCCACACAATGACACAATGCGTCCATGCCAGTTGCAGCGGTTAATTTTGTTGGAACCTCTAACATTAGTAATGGATCATTAAAGGAAACTAGCGGTACATTACGCCATGAAACTACCACAAATTTCAAATGTGTCGCTTCATTTGTCAAGACTGCGTGCCGGGTAATTTCAGAAGCAGTACCTGCCGTCGTGTTAACTGCCATTAGTGGAGGTAATGGTTTATCTAGCGTTTCAATTCCTGCCAATTTTGTCACGTCAGTACCATTGGTCAAAACAATTCCAATCCCTTTGCCACAATCATGAGCAGAACCACCGCCCACGGTTATAATGGCATCGCAATTTTCAGATTGATACAATGCTGCCCCAGCCTTCACGTTGCGAATTTTGGGATTCGGTTCTACTTCATCAAAAATTGCATAAGCCACACCAGCATCAGATAAACTTGCTTCTGTTTGTTTGACCGGACCATTTTCCATTTGACGCAAAAAACTATCTGTCACAATTAAGACTTTTTTCATATTTAATATTTTTGCTCGTTCGCCAATTTTTTTAATTACTCCTGGACCAAAAAAATTGACACTGGGCATCATAAAATCAAAATTTGTTTTCATTTTTTTCCCTTCTTAAAATGCTATTTATTCGTTACGCTTTTAAATATATGTTAAAAGAGTGGTAAATAACAAGGCACTTGAGGCTGCTCCAGGATCGATATGGCCTACTGCCCGCTCGCCTAAATAAGAAGCTCTGCCTTTTTTGGCCACTAGATCTTTTGTAGCTTCTTTAGCAGCTGTAATTTTTTCAACCGTTAAATTTTCTTCTTTTAACGCGGCTACCACTGGTGACCAGACATCGACCATCGTTTTATCGCCAACTTCAGCTTTTCCCCGTAATTGAATACCATTTAAGCCTTGTGCCATTAAATTTCCTAATTGGGCCTGACTGGTGATTTCTGTAATATCTTTCGTTTCTTTGGTTAAATTCATAAAAGCTGAGCCATAGAGGGGACCAGAAGCGCCCCCAACTTTTGAAATTAAGGCCATTGCCAATACTTTAAATGTATCACTAATTGTCGCAGGTTTTTGTTGTGCCAAACTTTCTTCATAGGCCTTCATTCCGCGAGCCATATTATTTCCATGATCCCCGTCACCAATCGGCGTGTCTAGCTCACTTAAATAATCTTTTTTGGCTTTTATTTCAGCTGCAAAATCTGCCAACCATGCTTGCAATTCTTTTACGGTTATTTCCATTATCTTTTTTGTCCTTTCTTTGCCAACTTTTACCAAGAAATTGTGTCTACTTGACTGTTTAGCGCACTTAACCAAGTTTTCTCGCTCAAATTAATCAAGGTTAAAGAAAGTCCTTCCATGTCAATGGAAGTCATATAATTGCCCACTTTGTGAAAAGTAACTGCAATACCTTGACTGCTTAATTCATTTAAGACATCATTCATGAAGACAAATTGTTCCATTAGCGGCGTTGCGCCCATACCATTCACCAACACCCCAACTTCAACAGGTTTTTGTTCATATTGTGACAAAATTTTACTAACTAATTCTTGGGCCATCTCTTTTGAAGTCTGCATCTTTTCCCGACGGTAGCCGGGTTCACCATGGATACCAACACCAAATTCAATTTCATCTTCTGCTAAAGTAAAGCCAGGTTTTCCAACTTCCGGTACGGTTGCCGCAGCTAAGGCCACCCCAATGGTTTTAATTTCAGCGACAACTTTTTCCCCCAGCGTTTTTAATTCGCTTAAACTTAGACCACTTCTGGCTGCATCACCCAAAATTTTGTGCACTAAAATAGTTCCTGCTACGCCACGTTTTCCGGCTGTATACGTACTATTTTCAACTGCGACATCATCATCAACTACGACCATCTCCACTGGAATTTCATTTAATGCTGCCAGATCCTTCGCCATTTCAAAATTTAAAATATCGCCGGTGTAATTTTTTACAATTAATAAAACACCTGCTCCGTAATCTACTTCATTTATAGCGATTTCAATTTGATCAGGGGTTGGAGAAGTAAAGACATCGCCTAAAACGGCCGCACTTAACATCCCTTCCCCTACAAAGCCAGCATGGGCTGGCTCGTGACCACTTCCACCACCAGATACTAGACCAACTTGTTTTTTGGTTTCATTTTTTGCCACAACACGCGAGTCAGCCACTTGGTGAATTGATTCAGGATAGCTTTTGACTAAACCTTGCAACATTTCATCCACAATCATACCCGGTTCATTAATAATCTTCTTCATCTTTTTACCATCCTTTTTTGCCTGCTTGTTTTGCTTCTGTCATGATTTGTTCAACATCATCTGTAATGCCGGCAGTAATTGCTGCTGCAAAGGCACCTTCAACTAAGGGAGCGTCCACTAAGCGATATTTTTTCTGGTCATTTTCAGCTAACAAATCAAAGGCCAATTCAGCGCTTAACACCGCACTGCCTAAATCGGCAAAAACAAGGTAGACGGCGGCATCTTGTGATGCTTCTACGGCAGCCATAATTTTGGTTGGATCACTGCCCAATTGCCCTTCAGCTGTGCCGCCTAAAGAAAAGATAGCTACTTCTTCTTTTTGAGCCATTTGTTCTACCATAGCTTTAATACCGTCTGTAATTTCTTTACTATGGGAAACTAAAAAGATACTTTTTTTCATGGATAACCTACTCCTTCGTCAATAAAAATCTATGCTAAGTCGTGTCGCTCTTTATAATTTTGACCAATTTTATCTGCGACAATTAACGCATTGGCCACTTCTTCTACCACAATTGGAAACGGCATTGAATGAATGGACTCTTCTGGAATACAAGCAATTTCAGCAACTGCCATGGCTTCATCAAAGGAAATCGTTTCAACTCCCAAATCAGCCAATGTTAATGGCAAACCAACAGAAGCACTAAAATCCATGACTGCTTCTAATTCTTCTTTGTTCGCATCTTCTAAGACCAATTGAACAATTGTTGCAAAAGCCACTTTTTCACCGTGCAAGTAGCCATGGGCACCTGGTAAAACCGTCATCCCATTATGAATGGCGTGTGCTGCTGCTAAACCACCGCTTTCAAAACCAAGTCCTGAAAGCAAGATGTTGGTTTCAACGATTTTATTTAAAGCTTCTGTTACTAAATTACTATCCGCTGCAATTTTGGCTTTTAAACCATCTTCTTGCAAATGAGTCCAGCATAATTTAGCCATCGCTAAAGCCGCATACGTTCCAGACGCATTAGGTGTTAAACCTTCTCTTGAGCCCATTGGTAAGCTCGCATTTACCCGTGAATAAGAGTTATGCGTGGCTCTTGCTTCAAAATAAGTGGACAAAGCATCTCCCATACCAGCAACTAAAAAGCGGGTTGGTGCTTTGGCGATGACAGTTGTATCTACCAAAACGACACTTGGACTTTGTTTAAAGTATGCATAATCATCAAAAGAACCATCCTCATGGTATAAAACAGCAGAATGTGAAGTTGGTGCATCCGTTGCCGCGATTGTTGGTACAATAATTAAATGTTCGCCTTCTGCGACTACTTTTGAAGCATCAATAGCCTTACCACCACCTAAACCAACGATGGCATCAGTATGATTTTCTTTTGCTACAGCTTGCAAGCGTTTGGTTTCTGCGCGAGTAACTTCACCATTAAAACCACCTTCAATAAAGGTGATATTAAATTTTTTGGCAGTCGCATCTAATTGCGGTTTCACGCGTTTGACATCTTCTGGATTTGCGATTAGTAAAGCTGATTTGCCAAATGTTTGAACAAAATAACCTAAATTTAGTAATTCATTTTCTCCTTGGACATACTTTGTTGGTAAGATTAATGCTTTTCTCATAGTAAATTCCTCCTCATTTGTGGTGGGTCGATTTTTTATAAATCGAAAATTAAAGATAGTAAAAATTAACTATCTCTTTTTCTCTACGCCACAATAATAACCGCTTCCATTACAATTAACACGACACTTTGATAGCGCTTTCTTATAAATTTAGATAGAACTTTTTTGTGAAATAGCAATTATTTGTCATTAAACCAAAAAGTTCTATAATAAAACTACGGAGGGCCCAATTATGAGTACCCATTTTGAAATTGAAAAAGTTTTGGATTTAGAAAAATGGGAGCGCCTACAAGAAAGTATTGCTGTCGCTACCCACTTAGCAATTATTTTAGTTGATTACAAAGGCAAACCCATTACAAAGCACAGCCAAGTGAAACCCTTTTGTAACTTAGCCCGTCACCACCCACAATTAGCACAATTTTGTGAAAAATGTGATGCCCGCGGCGGTTTAGAAGCTGTGCGCACCGGTGAACCTTTCATTTACCGCTGTCATTTTAATATTGTTGATTTAGCCATTCCTATTCTGGTGGACAATAATTACGTCGGTGCTATTATGGCAGGGGAAATTTTATTAGACGAACAACAAGAAGAATTAGAACAGATTTTAAACTTGGATACCCGCGCTGATGTCGCCGCCTTTAAAGCTGAACATCAGGATTTAATTAACGCCTATCCGCGTTTTAGTATGGCCGATTTAAATCATGCAGCCAATATGTTAGAACAATTAAGTGAATATATTGTCACCGAAGCCATCAAAAAAGATTACTTAATCAAAGCCTATCAACAAACACTTCGTCTAACAAAGCGCACTACAAATTTAGCTGTCATAAAAGATGAAGAACCGGTTGATTTGACCTTTATTCAAGAGGATATTCGCCAATCAGTCTTAGAAAAACGCTTAAATACCAACAGTGGCATTTATCAAGCTAAAAACAAAATTTTGCAACCAGCTGTCGATGCCGTCTTCGCTAATAAAAGCAATCATGTGGATCTGCCAACACTAGCACAGTTGGTGAATTTGAGCCCTAGTTATTTAAGCCGTCTTTTGAAAGAAGAATTTGGTGAGCCTTTTAGCCAGATTTACAGTAAGCTAAAAATCTATTGGGCCGAAGAGTTGTTAAAAGATACTGATTTATCAATCAGCGATGTTAGTGAAGAACTCGGCTACCTGGAGCCTAGCTATTTTATCCGCTCTTTTAAAAAAATTAAGGGACAAACGCCTTTAAAATGGCGCCAACAAAATCGCCCCTAAGCCTCAAGCTACGCGTAGAAAAAGTTTAAACAACACAAAAAATACAGCAAAAATTATACCTATAATTTCTGCTGTATTTTTTGTGTTGTTTAAAGCTGTACTTTTATTTATCTATATTTTTTTAATTATTGATTAAAACAATTTTGCCCACCGCATGATGGGTAGCACTTAATTCATGGGCTGATTTCACCCCTGCAGCCGTTAGCGGAAATTGCGCACCAATAACACTTTCTAACTGACCTGCCTGCATCCTATTGGCTAATTGCGCTAACTCTTTACCATTTGGTTCTAACCAAATAGCCTGTGCAAAAATATTTTTAGCTGTCATTAAATCCGGATTACTGATACCTAAGACTGTGACTAAGCGACCACCATTTTTGAGCACTTGGACACTGTCTTCTTGAATTTTTCCTCCCATTGTATCTAATACCAAATCTAAATCAGAAAAAGCTTCCGCAAAATTTTCTTCATGATAATCAATTACTTTGTCTGCGCCAAGGCGATAAAGCAGTTCATGATTTTTTTTGCTAGCAGTTGTAAATACCTCAGCTCCTTGTGCTTTTGCTAATTGAATTGCATAAGTTCCGACACCACCGGCACCAGCATGAATCAAAACTTTTTCACCTTTTTGCAAATGACCATGATTGAATAATCCTTGATAAGCTGTCAAAGCCGCCAGAGGTGTGGCAGCAGCAGCTTCAAAGGAAATATTAGCGGGTATTTTAGCCAAAAGATTTGTATCCACAATCGCATAATCGGCATAAGTTCCAAAACGCGTAGTCGCCGGTCGAGCAAAAACACGATCACCGATTTGCCAGTCTGTGACATTTTCACCAACTGCGCTAATTATTCCAGCTACATCCCAGCCAAGAATAATGGGAAATTCCCAATCAAACATCTGTTGCAAATAACCTTCCCGCAATTTCCAATCAATTGGATTAATTGAGGTCGCTTGAACTTGAACTAAAACTTGATCTTCTTTTAAAGCGGGCAGCTTCACATTTTCTTCTTGTAAACCTTCACTACCACCATACTGATTAATGACAATTGCACGAGTTTCCATTCTTTTACCCCCTTACTTAATAAGCATTAATAGTTACTGCGATATTTCCTTTGGTAGCACGAGAATACGGGCAAACTTTATGCGCTTCTTGTAATAATTCCATTGTTTCTTCATTCGTCGCACCGTCGATATGTCCGGCAATTTCAACACCTAATTGCACGTCAGGTAATTCCGATTGACTCAAATTATATAAAGAAACGGTTACTTCAATCGTAGATTCACCGGTAAAGCTCGCTTGTTCTTTAATATAAGAAAGTGCACTGTTAAAACAAGCACTGTAACCTGCTGCAAAAAGTTGTTCGGGATTTGTTGCGCCTTTTTCTTTGCTGCCAGGAGGCAAAATATTCATGGTAAAAGCATGATCAGGTGAGTGAACTTCTCCTGTACGACCACCGGTATTAATCATCTTAGTTGCATAAACTTTTTTCATGTCAATTCCTTCTTTCTTATTTACAAATTAAATTGTATACAATTTAATTGCGTTTGACAAAAATTTAGATTCTGCTTAGACTAAAAGAAATTAAAAGGACGTGAAAAAATTGGCGGAAGATTTTTTAACAAAAGAATTATGTTTTCAACTGTATGTTGCCTCAAAAGAAATAATTCGGTTATATAAACCTTTTCTAGCAGAATTGGATTTGACTTATACAAGTTTTATCGCTTTATTGGCGATTGAAGATGATATGAGCGTAAAATGTTTAGGTGAAAAATTATTCCTAGATTCGGGCACTTTAAGCCCACTTTTAAAAAAAATGGAGAATCAAGGACTACTAAATCGTAGCCGTTCTCCTGAAGATGAGCGAATTCTAAAAATTGATTTAACCCAAAAAGGGCGAGAAATTAAATCCCAATTACCTAATATTTCAAAAAAAGTTTATCAAAATATTAAAAGCCGCAATCCCGAAATTGACTACCATCAACTCATGCACTTTTTAAATCAACTAAACTTGGCTTTTTAAAACTCGTTTTTCTTTTAAACAATAAGACATAATTTCAATAATTGCTTTTCAATTTTCTTGAAAGTTTGGCTTAATATCGCAGAAAGTTGCTTCAAAAAGCTGAAGGAACCTTTTTGTCCCAAGCTATATAACAAAATTTGCTAGAATGACTTTTTATTTTTGAAAATTTCTGCTTATGGCCGTAGTGATTCATAAAGTGAGACAAAAAAAGCCGTCTGTAAATGTACCTGTAGATGAAATCACTAAAAAATTAAGCTCTTACTTTAATTTTTTAGTGATTTCATCCCAGAGACTGACAGAAAGCTTTTTTATTTAACGCCAATAGATGGGTACACCTTCATTTTCATATTGGCTAATCAATTCTTCTGCTTGCAAGGTAATCCCAATTTCATCTAAGCCATTCACCAATTTATTTTTCCACGTTTCATCAATAGCAAATGAAAATGTATCCTCTTTTGTTTTGACAACTTGGTTTGGTAAATCGATCGTAATTTTAGCGGTCGGTGATACAGCTGCTAATTTTTCTCGTGCTACTTTGTCTAAAGCAATCGGCAACAGGCCATTTTTAGTCGCATTCATATAAAAAATGTCACTAAAACTGCCAGCAATAACTGCTTTAAAGCCATAATCCATTAAAGCCCAAGCCGCGTGTTCTCGCGAAGAACCAGAACCAAAATTATCGCCTGAAACTAAAATCGTAGCCTTTTGATACTCTGGAAAGTTTAACACAAATTCAGGATTGGGCCTACGATCTGACAAATAGCGCCAATCATCAAAAAGAAATTCACCAAAACCTTTTTTATCTACACGTTTCAAATACGTTTTTGGAATAATTTGGTCGGTATCCACGTTATCATTCATAAAAGGAACTGTCATTCCCGTATAGACTTTAAATGCCTCCATTAACATGCAGCTCCTTTCACGATTTTTCGTACATCGACAAAAGTTCCATTTAGCGCAGCGGCAGCCGCCATAGCCGGACTACATAGATGCGTGCGGGAATTTTTCCCTTGACGGCCCACAAAGTTGCGATTAGAAGTAGAGGCACAGTGGACAAACTCAGGAACTTTATCTGGATTCATCCCCAAACACATGGAACAGCCGGGTTCTCGCCATTCAAATCCTGCAGCTTTGAAAACTTCATCTAGCCCTAACTTTTCAGCGGCCTTTTTTACTGGTCGTGAACCTGGTACAACAATGCCTGTGACACCGACTTTAATTTTTTTGCCTGCAATAATTTTAGCGGCTTCTTGTAAATCTGAAAGTCGGCCGTTAGTACAAGAACCAATAAAAACATATTCAATTGGAATATCATTGGGTGTTTGACCAGGCTTTAAATCCATATATTCATAAGCTAATGCATCATTATGATCTTTGATTGCAGGAAAGTTCTCTTCAAAAGAAACCCCCATCTCCGGATTTGTCCCCCAGGTAATATAAGGTGCTAAATTTTTGGCATCCAATTCTAATAACGTATCAAATTGGGCATCTTCATCTGTATAAAGCGTCTGCCAATCGGCTATAGCTGCGTCCATATTTCTAGGTGCATATTTACGTTTTGCAACATAATCAAATGTCTTTTGATCTGGGGCCATCATCCCCATTTTAGCACCACCTTCAATTGCCATATTACAAATAGTCATCCGCTCTTCCATTGATAAATTCGTAATTGTATCTCCGAAAAACTCTGCCGCATAGCCAACACCAAAATCCGTACCGTATTTAGCAATCAAAGCTAAAATAATATCTTTAGCATAAACTCCTGGTTGTAATTTCCCTGTTACTTTAATACCCATGCGTTTTGGTTTTTTCTGCCAAATTGTTTGCGTTGCAAAAACATGTTCCACCTCACTTGTGCCAATCCCAAAGGCAATTGCGCCAAAAGCACCATGAGTAGCCGTGTGGGAATCGCCACAAACAATGACTTTACCTGGTTGTGTCAACCCCATCTCTGGTCCTACCATGTGAACAATTCCTTGATTTTCTGAACCATTATCACAAAGCTCAATCCCAAATTCCTGACAATTTTGGCGTAAGGTATCGATTTGCTTTTTTGCAATCAAGTCCGTGATATTATGAATATCCACCGTTGGGACATTATGATCCATCGTGGCAAAAACTCGCTTGGGACAGCGAACTTTACGCTTAGCTTGTCGCAAGCCTTCAAAAGCTTGCGGTGAAGTAACTTCATGGATTAGCTGCAGATCTACATATAATAATTGGGCGCCTCCTGCTTCTCCTTTAATGACGTGACGTTCCCAAATCTTATCAAAAAGTGTTTTTCCCATCTTTTTACTCCCCTCTTATGCACATATGTTTTTCTTCCTTTAATCCATAAACTGTTTATGCTTGAATTTTATTTATGACAGCTGTTGTAAATTCCGTCGTCTTTGCACTACCGCCTAAATCAGCCGTAATGACACCTTCATCCATAACCGCAAAAACGGCTGTTTCAATTGCTTGCGCCATTTTTTCTTCACTAAAACTTTGTCGTAACATTAAAGCCGCTGATAAAATCATTGAAGCAGGATTGGCAATATTTTTTCCGGCAATATCTGGGGCTGAACCGTGAATGGGTTCATATAATGACACACCGTTTTCACTATGACTAGCACTTGGCAAAACACCTAATGTTCCCGGTAAAACAGAGGCTTCATCGCTTAAAATATCACCAAATAAATTTTCTGTGACAATCACATCAAATTCTGTGGGCTGTTGCACGATACGCATCGCACAGGAATCAACCAGCTGATGTTCCAATGTACAATCAGGGTATTGTTTGGCTACTTGCGTCACAACTTTGCGCCATAATTTACTTGTAGCCAATACATTGGCTTTATCCACCGACGTTACTTTTTTATTACGAGTTTGTGCAATTTGAAAAGCTTTATGGGCAATTCGCGCAATTTCTTTTTGCGTGTAACGGCAGGTATCAAAAGCTGCTTGTTCTTGTAACTCTCTTGGTTCACCAAAATAAATGCCACTGGTTAATTCCCTCACCACGATAAAATCTGTCCCTTTTACGATTGCTTCTTTAATGGGAGATAAGGGTAGCAGTGCATCTGGCACACTGATTGGCCGAATATTGGCAAAGAGATTTAACGCTTTTCGTAAAGCTAACAGTCCTTGTTCAGGCGTTTGTTCGGCTTTTCCCCAAGGTGAACCTGCAATACCACCAATAGCCCCTAATAAAATTGCATCCGCATTTTGACAGGCAACTAATGTTTTTTGCGGCAATCCTTTACCACTGACTTCAATTCCAGCACCGCCAAAAGGTTGTTCATCAAATTGAAATTCCTGACCATACTTGGGTGCAGCTGCCTGTAACACAGCAATGGCACTATTCATAATTTCCGGTCCAATTCCATCCCCGGCTAAAACTGTAATTTTTTTCATCACGATTCCCCTCACCTTTATTATTTATCTTCTGAGAAAAGATTTTTTAGGTTACCACTGGCTTGAACATAGGCTTTTGCCGAAGCTTCTAAGACATCAAAATCAATGCCAATTCCGTTAATCCGTTTTTTTGTCTGGGGACATTCTAAAATCACCTGCACTTGTGCTTGTGCATCTTCGCCAGCAGTTAAAGCGGTGATTTCATAGCTGATCAAAACTGGCTGTTGTTCAAAAATCTGATCGATTGAATTGTAGATTGCTTGAATACTGCCAGAACCAATCGCAGAAGCCATTTTGATTTCTCCTTTTTTGTCACGAACCGAAACAATCGCGCCTTGATGACCATTAGAAACATACTGTAACTGCACACCAGCTAAGTGAAGACTTGTTTCTCCTTGGCGTACTTGATCGGCTACCAAAGCCAGGAGATCCGCGTCAGTAATTTGCTTTTTCTTATCTGCCAAATTTTTGAAACGTTTAAAAAGTGGTTTGACTTCTGCTTCTGCTAAACTGTAGCCCAATTCCTCCATTTTGGTTACAAAAGCGTGACGGCCAGAAAGTTTTCCCAGTGGCAAGGAGTTCGTGTTCACACCCACTAATTGTGGCGTAATAATTTCATATGTTTCTGGATTTTTTAAAACACCATCTTGATGAATTCCTGACTCGTGGGCATAGGCATTGCCGCCAATAATCGCCTTATTACGTGGAATAGAAATTCCTGAAAGACGGGCGATTAAATCACTGGTTCGTTTTGTTTCTTTAAGTTGAATTTTATTTTCACATTGATAGAAATCACGGCGAATATGCAGTGCTACGGCTACTTCCTCTAAAGCCGTATTTCCCGCGCGTTCACCAATGCCATTTATTGTACCCTCGATTCGATTGGCACCATTTTCAATTGCAGCCAATGCGTTGGCTGTGGCCATACCTAAATCATCATGACAATGGGAAGAAAAAATAATTTCTTCTTCACTTTTGATATTTGCCAATAAATATTTGAACAAAGCACCATATTCATTCGGATTGGAATAACCGACTGTGTCGGGAATATTGATAATTGTGGCACCCGCATCAATTGCCGTTTGAACAGCTTTTAATAAAAATTCTTTGTTGGTACGAGTAGCATCTTCAGGTGAAAATTGAACCTTGGCGAATTTTTCTTTTGCATAACTCACATGTTCCCAAATCGCTGCTAAGACTTGATCTTCTGTCATTTTTAATTTGTATTGCATATGCACATCACTCGTTGCCAAAAAGACATGAATTTGAGGAAACTTAGCATGTTGCAACGCTTCATAAGCACGATCAATATCTTTTTTCTGGCACCGCGCTAAGCCAGCTACCGTCATAGTAGTTGCCGCTTTGGCAATTGCTGTTACAGCCTCAAAATCTCCCTCAGAAGCAATCGGAAAGCCCGCTTCAATTGTATCAATACCCCATTTTTCTAACTGTAAGGCAATCTGCACCTTTTCTTTCGTATTAAAATTAACACCGGGAGTTTGTTCGCCATCCCGTAGCGTTGTGTCAAAAAATTGAATCTCGCGCATGTAATTCCCTCCTTGATGCAGTAATTTGCAATGTGCAACAGCTTTTATCTCCAAAAAAATTTATAAAAAAAGCATTCCATTAAGGTTTTAACCGTTAATGCAATGCGAATAGGACTCTTAAATTACCAAAAGAGTCCTAGGCTATAATAATAAATTCATCATGAATGTCGAAGTTGTCATTTTCATCACCTGCTTGTTTGTTACAAATATCATAAAGCTTCGTGAAAATGATGTCAACAGTTTATTCTAAATTTTCTGAATATTCTTTTATATTTGTTTTCAAAATTTGGTTACTCTTACGCATAAGATTAAAACATACTTGGGTAGACAGACTTTTTTACTACGGAGCTACAAACTCTTTTTGAATCGTTTGATTTTTTTCATTGCCCATTCATAGTGACTCGCTGTTGCAGAAACAAAATAGCTTCCTAAGGTACTTCCTCCCACCCACGGAAATACTCCTTTTTCAAATAATTCTTCATTAGAAAATGTCTTAGCCAAATCCATAACTTCGTAATGCGTTTTAGCTATAAGTTGCAACGCCTCTTCATAACTGGTATTTTGATGTTTTAAAAAAAATTCCTCATTCATTTTCCCATAAGTTTTCCAATTATAGCCAGCTTTTAAAAACTGCTTTGCTTTTCCATTTTGATTGGCCGCTACCCAATCTAACAGCAGCTTGTGCCATTCATACAGATGCACGAAAACATCCCGTAAATTTTTATCCCGCTGCCAATGTGCTTGCTTTTCCTTTTCAACGTCAAAGGTGAAATTTTGCGTTAAACTTTCCTGTGGCAGTGTGTCTAATAATTCCATCATATTAAGATAAGTATCATTTCCTGCTTGAAGTAACGCTTCTTTTGTTTTTGGTCTTGCCATTTTAATCCTCCCTAAGTTTTTAATAATCAGCCTACCACTTAAATTAAATTGTCTACTATTTCATTATGCCGTTATCCCTATAGGAGGCGTCAAGTGAAAACTAATCCTACCACTTGAAATATTCTTTATCTCCAATATTTTCGCATTTAATAAAAAGAAATCTGTCAGTTTTCATAACTACCAAATGCAAGTAGCACTATAATGACAAACTTTTCCCCAACAGCCTAAAATTTTTTAAGATTACAAAAAAACGCTAAGAACAGCGATAAAACTGCTCTTAACGTTTTTACACTTATTTTATTTTTCTACCTATTCAGCAGCTAAAGCAGCCATTGTAATGTAGTTGTAAGGTTGGTTAAAGTGTGGCAAGAAGAAGATATCCAATAGTTTTAATTCGTCGATTGTAACGTGTTTGCTGATTGCCAGTGAGAACATATGGATTGCCATGGAAATATCTTCGGTGGAAGACATTTGTGCACCGACAATTCGACGTGAAGACGCTTCGTAAACGATACGAATTTTCACATCACCATTTTCTTCTTTAATAAAACCAGGTTTTTGTAAGTCTTCGTAGTCCGTGTATTTAACTTCCATGTTGTTCTTTTGGGCTGCAGCCACAGACAAGCCTGTTGAAACCATATTAAAGCCAAAAATTGAAATGCCATTTGAGCCTTGAACGCCAGCAGATTCAACCGGTGTGCCACCAATATTATGACCCGCCACAATTCCTGTACGAACAGCATTAGAGGCAAGTGCAATATAAGTCGTAGCATCAAGTGCATTAGAGTAAATGGTCGCACAATCTCCGACTGCATAAACATCTGGATCACTTGTTTGTTGGTGACGATCAACTAAATAAGCCCCATTAGCAAATAATTCTAAATGATCTTTTCCTAATTGTGCATTTGGCCCAAAACCAATCGCATTAATAACCATGTCCACTGGGTATTGCCCTTTTTCAGAAACAACGGCATCTACGCGGCTATCACCTTTATATTCTTTGATCAATTCTCCAAAATGTAATTCAATCCCGTGATCTGCCAAATTTTTATCCATATCATCTGTAAACCATTTATCATAATATGAAGGCAATGAACGATCAGCAGCATCAAATAATAAGACATTTTTACCTCGGCGTTTTGCTGCTTCTGCAATTTCTACACCGATATAACCAGCACCAATGACAGCCACTGTTTTTACACTGTCTCGTGCCATTTCGCGATCAACATCTTGTCCTTCTTGGAATAATTTCAAGAAGTGAATTCCGTCTAAATCGTGACCGGGTACTTTAGGTGAAATTGGGCGAGAACCTGTGGCTAAAATAATTTTGTCATAATTTTCTTCAAACGTAGAACCGTCTTTTTTTTCGCAATGAACGATTTTTTTGTTAAAATCAACCCTGGTTACAGAAGTTTCCATATAAATTTTGGCGCCTTTTTCTTCAAATGCTTCTTTATTTGTATAAAAAAGGTCTTGATAACCATCTATTTGACGGCCTACCCACAAGGCAGTGCCGCAACCCAAGTAACTTAAGTTCGTATTGCGGTCGATCATCACGACTTCTTGATCTGGGTAATTATCTAATAATGTATTTGCAGCAGCAATTCCGGCATGGTTAGTTCCGACAATAATCGTTTTTGTCATTTTTTATTCCTCCAATAATAAACTCATTCATACTACTTTTTTCACAAACTTTTTCAAAAAAAGAGAAAAAAGCAATTCTGAAAAAATAAGTGTGAAACAATCTATTTTCTGTTTCCGTTTACATTCTAGAAAAAAAAGAAGCTAAAGGCGATCATTCTGCTTGTGAATCTCTATTGCCTTATTTATAACAGGAGTTTTCATTCTAAAGCTTGCGATAATACGTTTTCAACATTAGAAATTTATGAGATAAAATATTTTTCACAATAATTATTCTAAAATAATAAATATTTTTAAGTGAAATGACATATCTGTTTTAGCTTAATTTGTTTTTAGTATTTTTTTTAGCTAAAATGCAACTAACAAACCACAAAGGAGACGCGCCAATGAAGCAGCCTGCCCCACCTCAATTACCAGTTTTAATTAAAAATGATTTTTTTATTGAAGATGAAGCCCACTTTGAAGCAAATCGTTTTACTAATAGCGATCACAGCTATTTAACTGGTAAAAACATCATCATTCGTCAAAGTGAATTAGAAAAAATCACCTTGCATAAAACCCGCCTGGACAATTTCGAGGCTAGCAACGTGATTTTTCGTAATTGTGATTTTTCCAATATTGAATGGCTTAAAGCCAGCTTTCATCAAGTAATTTTTGAACAATGTAAGCTCACGGGAGCCAATTTTGCAGAAAGTTATTTACGCGATTGTCAATTTCACGACTGTCTTTGTGACTTTGTCTCTTTTAGTCAAGGAAATTTGAAAGTTGTGACTTTCGCCAATTGTCGCCTGACTGATAGTGAATTTTACAATCTGAAATGGCAACATATAAACTTCATTAACAATGATTTAACAGGTAGTAATTGGGGCCATACATCTTTAAACAAGCTTGATTTTAGCAATAACAAATTTTATCGCATCATTTTAGAGCAAGAAAACTTGCGCGGGCTCATTGTCAATTCCCAACAAGCCTTAGTTATTGCAGCTAGTCTGGGGCTTGTTATTAAAGATTAGCTTATTTAATCCGGCGCCACATAGCCAAAAGCATCCAAACAGATAAGCCAATGCTGATCAACATTGCAATCCCCCAACCAAAAACAGAATGGGAGAAGGGCAGCGGAACATTCATGCCAAAAAAGCCCGTAACAATCGTCGGTACCGTAAGCAATAACGACCAAATAGTTAAAAATTTCATCGTATCATTCAAATTATTATTTAAAAGATTGTTATAGGCACCTGAAAGTTGGTCGATAACTTGAGCAGCTAAATTCGTCATCTCCACTGCTTGCTTGGCTTCAATTAGAGCATCTTCCAATTGCTCTTTTTCATTATCTTGCAGGCGATGGAAAATATTCAAGGCGCGGATTTGTTGCAATAAGACCGCATTTTGTTTGGTCGCTGTTACTAAATAGACCAAACCAATTTCAAGGTCAGAAAGTTCCAGTAAATTTTTATTTGTCGTCTTTTCCCGCAGTTTTTGATTTAAACGCATCCGCTCACTGTTCACTTCTTCAATCAAAGGAAAAAAAGAATCTGAGATTAAAAATAGCGTGTGGAACAATAAGCTGTATTCACTTTGTTTACTATTTTTGTGGAGTAAATTCTCCATCATATCTGCTACATAGCTGGTATGCTCTGTCGTAAAAGAAAAAAGATGATGTTCTTTAATAATAAAAGTCATCGGACTTGTTTCATAATGATTATCTGTTTTATGGCGATGAGGCACGTTATAAACCAGTAAAAAAGCATGTTCTTCGGGATCATATTCTACCCGCGCGCGTTCGTTTTTATCTAAAGAATATGTCAGCATTTCATCACTTAACTGGTACTTTTCTTGTAATTCACTTAAAGTGGTGACACTGTGATTATCGACTTGGACCCAATAAGAGGCGCCTTGATTAAATTCTCTTTTATGTTCCATATTCCACCTCATTTGATTTTCTATCTTCAATTATAACAAAAAACGCTGGAATCCCTATTCATAAGCCTGGATTCCAGCGTTTTACTTTTTAGCCGATAAATTCTAATTGGCGAATTTCTGCCAACTTGTCATCAATCAGTTGGATAACTTCTTTTGCCGCTACTTCATCTTCCACGAAATTCAACAGATCGCCATCAATTTGTAATTTTGGACTCTCGTGATAGTTTTCAAACCACGCATCATAACGACGATTTAATTCTTGATAATAATCGTAAAGACTTGGATCATATTCCAATTGTTCAAACTCGCGACCACGTTTTTTAATTCGCGCTAACATCGTTTCAAAGGACACTTTGATGTGAACCAATAAATCAGGATGCTTTTTTTGAGCGGCAAATGGCAATTCTTGCATCATATTGGCCAACAATTCATCGTACACTTGTACTTCTGTGGCAGTTGCCCGACCCAAATCAGCATTTAAATGAAATAATAAAGAATCTTCATAGATCGAACGATCCAAAACATTGTCTTCGTGTTGCAATGCTTTTTTTATACTATCAAATCGTTTATTCAAAAAGTAAATTTGTAATAAAAAAGCATATTTATTGGGATCTTGATAAAATAAGGGCAATACTTCATTATCATCAACTGATTCATAAAATGCTTCGCTGTTTAAATGATTGGCAATCATTTCTGTTAAACTTGATTTACCTGCGCCAATGGTACCTGCTAATACAATCACACTCATGGACCTCCAACTCACCTATCACTAAATATTGTGTTTTTTCTCTACCTGACACACTATACCCCACAACATCTTGTTGCGTCAAATAAGAAAGTACTCACAAAAACAGGTACTATTTTGATAAAATCCGCTACCAATATGGCTTAAAAATTAGAACAAGCCACCTAAGTGAAAAAAATTATTTGACTGACAAAAAAATAGCTTTCTATAGTTTACCTTTATAAATGCAATGAATTTAAAAAAAGAAGTTAAAAAAATCTCTTAAGAAAAAATTGAAAAGCGTTGAAATTTTTCATAAACCCTTAACGATTCGCTTAATTTTTAGTAGAATGGACAAGCAGTACATATTTTGTTTTATTTAAATATAAAAAGAAATGAGGCATTTGCATGAAATCCAGTGGTGAAGGTAATGCCAATGGAAAAATTATTTTGATGGGGGAACATTCTGTTGTCTATGGAAAACCCGCCATCGCTTTTCCTTTCCAACCGACCCATGTCACAGCTGAAATAACCGACCACATTTACGATGTATTACGTTCGGGTTATTTTGTCGGTCCCTTAGCGAAGGCACCAAAAAGTCTGGAAAATATTAAAACACTCATTCACCAATTGCGTCATGACTTTTCTACGCCACCAGTACAAATTACAATTTCTAGTACCATTCCCGCTGAAAGAGGAATGGGATCAAGCGCTGCTGTTGCGGTAGCCATTACCCGGGCATTTTTTGATTGGCAAAATTTACCCCTAAGCCATGAGCTTTTATTAACCTATGTAAATTATGCTGAGAAAATTTCCCATGGGAATCCAAGTGGCATTGATGCTGCAGCCACAGCCGGTGATGAACCGATTTTATTTCAAAAAGGCGCCGCTTTTGAGACTTTTCCTATCAATATCAGTGGTTTTTTAATTGTGGCAGATACCGGTGTTAAAGGCAAAACCCGCCAAACTGTTAAAGCAGTAGCGCAACGTTTTGAACAAGATAATAAGACTACTGGTCATTTAATTAATGAGCTAGGAGACTTAACTTTAAAAGCTAAAAAGGCTATTTTAAATAATCAAGCCGCTTATCTGGGGGAACTAATGAATGCTGCCCAAAAAAACTTAGCCGCCCTACAAGTAAGCGATCAAACATTGGATAATTTAATTATGGTGGCCAATCAAAATGGCGCACTAGGCGCTAAACTAACTGGTGGTGGTAAGGGTGGCTGCATGATCGCCCTAGCTTCAGATTACAGTACCGCCAAAAAAATTACGACCGCTTTAACTAACCAAGGTGCCAAAGCAACTTGGATTCAAGAATTAGGAGTTTATCAATATGCTTAAAGGAAGTGCCCGGGCACACACCAATATCGCCTTAATCAAATACTGGGGCAAAGCCAATGAAGAATTAATTATTCCCATGAACAACAGTCTCTCATTAACTTTAGATGCTTTTTATACCGAGACGACGGTAATATTTTCAGAAGATTTAACAGCAGATACCTTTTATTTAGATGATAGTTTACAAGATGAAAAAAGCACAGAAAAAGTCAGCCGCTTTTTAGACTTAGTGCGCAAAATGGCAACTTGTCCGCTTTTCGCTGAAGTAAAAAGTTATAATCATGTTCCTTATGCCGCTGGTTTAGCTTCATCTTCAAGCGGCTTAGCCGCCCTAGCTGCCGCTTGCAACCAAGCGCTGCAATTAGATTTGTCTGATCGGGATTTATCACGCTTAGCGCGCCGTGGTTCAGGTTCTGCTTGTCGCAGTATTTTCCCTGGTTTTGTGGAATGGCAAAAAGGTAACAGTGATGAAACTTCTTTTGCTGAAGTGGTGCCAAGCAATGGCTGGGAAAATGAACTGGCAATGCTCTTTATTTTGATTAACGATCAAGAAAAAGATGTTTCCAGCCGTGATGGTATGCGACGAACAGTCGAAACTTCAGCCTTTTATGAAGGTTGGTTGCAAACGACACCGCAAGATTTAGCCAGCGCTAAAATTGCCATCCACGCGCAAGACTTTAATAAGTTAGGTAGCATCGCTGAAAACAATGCTTTAAAAATGCACGGCACGACATTAGCAGCCGTGCCCCCATTTACTTATTGGTCACCTGACAGTTTAAAAGCAATGCAGGCGGTCAGAAAAATGCGGGCAGCAGGAATCCCTTGTTATTTCACCATGGATGCTGGACCAAATGTTAAAGTATTATGCCTGAAAAAAGATGCTGAAAAGATCAAAGCTAAATTACGTGATTATTTTGCAACAGATCAGCTTGTCACCGCTTTTAGCGGTCCAGGAATTACGTATTTATAAATGGAGACACATTATAGGGGGAAAAAGAAATGTTAGTGGAAGCTTCGGCTCCAGGAAAACTTTATATTGCAGGAGAATATGCCGTGGTTGAAGCAGGTCACCCTGCAATTATTATCGCCGTCGATCAATTTATCACAGTTACCATCACAAAAGCCACAAAAAGTGGTAGCATCCAATCGGCGCAATACAGTGAATTGCCAGTAAAATGGACGCGCCGCGGTGGCGAACTGGTTTTAGATATTCGGGAAAATCCATTTCATTATATTTTGGCAGCAATTAAAATCACCGAAAAATATGCCCAAGAACAAGGCAAACAATTGGCTTTCTTTGATTTAAAGGTCACAAGTGAATTGGATAACTCTAATGGTCGTAAATACGGTCTGGGTTCCAGCGGAGCGGTAACAGTCGCAACAGTAAAAGCATTAAGTGCATTTTATGAACTTTCGCTAACTCCCATGATGACTTTTAAACTAGCAGCCTTATCTCACCTAGAAGTGCAAGGCAATGGCTCTTGCGGAGATATTGCCGCAAGCTCTTTCGGTGGCTGGATTGCTTTTTCTACCTTTGAACAAAATTGGTTGCAAAAACATCGCCAAACCGAAAGTATCACGACTTTATTAGCAAAAAAATGGCCTAAGCTTGCTATTACACCGCTGCCAGAAGTTTCTCATCTGCGTTTGTTGATCGGTTGGACAGGATCTCCTGCGTCTACTTCTGATCTGGTGGATCAAGTAAATGAATCCAGAGCAGATAAGAAAACCTCTACTTCTTATGAAGAATTTTTAGCCGCCAGTAAAGACTGTGTAGAGCAAATGATTACTGGTTTTCACACCCAAAATATCAGCTTGATAAAAAAAATGATCAAGAAGAACCGGCGGCTTTTAAACGAATTAACCCAAATCACCAATGTCACGATTGAAACACCCCCATTAAAAATGCTCTGCGATTTAGCTGAAAATTACGGTGGTGCTGCCAAATCCTCTGGCGCTGGTGGCGGTGATTGCGGTATCGTGATTACCGATCAAAAAAGTGGTATATTGCCTTTGATGAGCGTTTGGGAAAAAGCTGGTATCACACCGCTGCCCTTACACGTTTATCATTATCCAAAAAAGGTTGAAGAAAGGACGCAGCATGAATCGTAAAGATGAACACGTAAGCTTAGCAAAAGCTTTTCATAAAGAAAAAACAAATGATTTTGACGCAGTCCGTTTAATTCATACCCCGTTACCACAAATTGATGTAAAAGATGTCAGTTTAAAAACAGAGATTTTAAATCACGAAGAAAACTTTCCTTTTTTCATTAATGCCATGACTGGTGGTTCCAAAAAGTCATTACAGATTAATCACGATTTGGCCCTTATTGCTAAAGAATGTCAGTTAATGATGGCAACAGGCTCTGTCACGGCTGCTTTAAAAGACGAAAGTGTCAGTGATAGTTTTAAAATAGTGCGCCAGATTAATCCAGCTGGCTTTTTTCTTGCCAATATTGGTGCGCATAACGCCTTGGAAAATGCGCAACGTGCCGTGGAACTATTTGGTGCTAACGCCTTACAAATCCATCTAAATGCACCGCAAGAATTGGTCATGCCTGAAGGAGATCGAACTTTTTCGGATTGGTTAGACAACATCGCTGAAATTGTCGCAAAACTCCAAGTACCAGTAATAGTCAAAGAAGTTGGCTTTGGCATGACCAGAGAAGCGATGCTGCAATTAATCAGTGTTGGGGTTCAAACGATTGATGTTTCTGGTCAAGGCGGTACTAGTTTTACCCAAATTGAAAATGCACGCCGACCAAAACGTGAAATGGCGTATTTAAGTGAATTTGGTCAATCGACTGTTATTTCGTTACTTGAAGCTGCCCAAGTAACGCGCTCCTTTGAAGTAATCGCCTCAGGTGGCATTCGCAATACTTTTGATATTTTCAAATCATTAATTTTAGGCGCTGACACAGTAGGTATTTCTGCCACCATTTTAAATCAACTTTTAAGCCACGGCGTTGAGGCTACGATTGAGATGATTCAAAATTGGCAAGAAGATTTGGCGCTTCTTTACACCATGGTAGGTAAAAAAAATACTCATAGTTTAGAAACAGTTCCGCTTATTTTTACTGATGAAGTTTGGCAGTGGTGCCAAGCCCGCGGCATTGATGTAAGAAAGTATGCAAGTAGAGGACAAAATGAAATACCGCTTCGTTTTTAAACTTCAGTTATCACTTAGATGAAACAAAAAATAACGTCTTTTTTCAAAATTTGAAAAGGACGTTATTTTTTATTGATCATTTTTTAAAAAGTCGTTTAAAAAAACCATTTTTTTCTGGTGCTGCACTTTCTTTTGTAACTGGCACTTTAGTTAAATCAACTACCAGATTAGGTTCTTTTTGCAAAGTCCGGTTGAGTTCTGTGATACCTTTTAAACTTTCTGTCAATCGCCGGATTGCCCCTGGTGTCAAATCAAATTTTGCTTTTGCTTCTGCTTGCCCTTCTGTTGACTGTAACTCACCAATAATAGCTTGTAATAAGGTATATTGCTGCTGCAAAATATTTCGTAATTCATAATTTTTAAGCTCGTTTTCTGCTTGATCTTTAAAAAAATATGTTACGACAGATAAACTTTCGCCGTAATCGACTAAGTCATTACGTAATTGGATTAATGTTGCGTCATCAGTAGGATTTTCAATTCCTGCGACAAATTTCTTCAATAATACTTGAGACGTTTTTAATTGCGCAATTGCTTCTGCTAACATTTTTTCACTTCCTTTCCCCTTATTTCTTTATAGCCAAGTATCAAATTATGTGCCCAAAAAGTCAAGGAGTATGAGAAAAGCTGAAGGAATCGCTCTGCCCTGAGCCATAAGACCACAATTTGCTAAAATGGCTGTTTCATTTTTGCTAATTTTGGCTTTTGGCCGAAGGGGTGATTCAGAAAGCTAGACAACTGGAAAAGCTTTTTGAACTCGTTTTGTTTCCAAGCATTAGGACAGAATTTCAATAAATTGCTTTTCAAATTTCTTGGAATTTTGACTTAATATCGCAAAAAGTTAGACATGAAGAATCTTCTGTAAATGAATTTATCTAGGCAAAGATTTTAACCTTTTCTAGTAAAAAACCGCCCAGCTGCTAAGAAGCCGGGCGGTTTTTGTTAATCAAAAATATCAAATATCGTCTTAAACGTCAGCTATAAAATTAAGCTTTTTCGTTGTACGCTTCAATAATGATACCTTTTAATTCAGAGATTAAAGGTTCTTTTGGATTTGCTGTTGTACATTGGTCTTCATAAGCAAGTTCTGCCATACGATCAACAGTTGTATCCAATGTTTGTTGCGTTACACCTTGGGCTTTCAAGCTCATGTCGATGCCGACTTTTTTACCTAATTCGTAAACTGCTGTTGCTAATGCTTCAACTAATTCTTCAGTTGTTTCACCTTTAAGGCCTAAGAATTTCGCAATGTCAGCATAATCTGTGTCAGCGCGGAAGTAGTCATATTTAGGGAACATTGCATGTTTTTGTGGGTCTTTGGCATTGTAACGGATAATATGCGGTAATAAAATCGCATTTGTACGTCCGTGAGGAATACCATATTCCCCACCAATTTTATGTGCGATTGAGTGACAAATACCCAAGAATGCGTTAGCAAATGCCATACCTGCCATTGTTGAAGCATTGTGCATTTTTTCGCGAGATTCCATATCAGGTGTCTTCACTGATTTTTCTAAATAGTCAAAGACTAATTTAATTGCTTGTAAGCTTAAACCACGTGTGTAATCAGATGCCATAACAGAAACATATGATTCAATTGCGTGTGTTAAAACGTCCATCCCAGTATCCGCAGTAACTCCTGCTGGTACTGACATTACAAATTGAGGATCCACGATAGCAACATCTGGTGTCAATGCATAGTCAGCTAATGGATATTTCACATGAGTATCACTATCAGTAATAACAGCAAATGGTGTTACTTCTGAACCAGTACCTGAAGTTGTTGGAATACATACAAATTGTGTTTTTTCAGGTTTGCCAATTTTGTAAGTCCGTTTGCGAATATCTAAGAATTTTTGTTTAGCGCCAAAGAATGAAGTATCTGGGTGTTCAAAGAACATCCACATGCCTTTGGCTGCATCCATTGCAGAACCACCACCAAGAGCAATTACTGTATCAGGTTGGAAAGCATTAAAGACTTCAAGACCTTTGTAAACAGTATTTGTTGAAGGGTTTGGTTCAACATCTGAGAAGATTTCAATTTTCACATCATTTTTACGACGTGCTAGAACTTCACGTACTGTATCCGCATAACCAAATTGCACCATACCTGGATCACAAACGATCATAACGCGTTCAACATTTTCCATTTTTTCCAAGTATAATAATGAATTTTTTTCAAAGTAAATTTTTGAAGGTAATTTGAACCATTGCATGTTATTTCTCCGTTTCGCGATAGTTTTAACGTTGATTAAGTTGATCGCAGATACGTTCTTAGAGACAGAGTTACGACCGTAAGAGCCACAACCTAATGTTAATGATGGAATCATTTCGTTGTAGATATTACCGATACCACCTTCAGCAGAAGGAGAATTTACTAAGATACGGCAAGCTTTCATTTTCAAGCCATATTGTAATTGCAAGTCTTCGTTTTCAGTGTGGATAACTGCAGTATGACCAAGACCACCTAATTCCAACATACCTTGAGCTAATTCAAAGCCGTGTTCAGTACTTTGGGCTTTCATCATCGCTAAAACAGGAGATAATTTTTCGCGAGATAATGGATAATCAGCCCCAACGCCATCTAATTCTGCAATTAACATTTTTGTCCCTTCCGGAACTTTAATGCCAGCTAGTTTAGCAATTTCAGTTGCAGGATGACCCACAATTGCAGGGTTAACCGCATATTTGCCTTCGTTCATAACTGCATCTTCTAATTTTTTCAATTCTGATTTTTTCACAATATAACATTGATGTGCTTCAAATTCTGCTTTTACTGCTGCGTAGATTTCTTTGTCTACGATAACACCTTGTTCAGAAGCACAAATCATACCGTTATCAAATGTTTTTGAAACGATAACGTCATTTACTGCACGTTTAATTTTTGCTGTTTTTTCGATATAAGCTGGTACGTTACCTGCACCTACACCTAAAGCTGGTTTACCAGTTGAGTAAGCTGATTTCACCATGCCAGGACCACCAGTTGCCAATACAATTGCAACACCTGGATGATTCATCAATTTTTGCGTTGCTTCAATTGAAGAATGTTCTTTTTCAATCCATTGAATACAGTTTTCAGGAGCACCTGCTGCAATCGCTGCATCACGAACGATACGCGCTGCTTCTTTTGAACATTCTTGTGCAGATGGATGGAAAGAAAAGATTACTGCATTAGCAGTTTTCAATGAAATCATTGCTTTAAAAATAGTAGTTGAAGTTGGGTTAGTTGTTGGAACAACTGCTGCAACGACACCGACAGGACCTGCAACTTCGATTAGACCTTTTTGTTTGTCTTCGCCGATAACACCGACCGTTTTATCATGTTTAATTGAGTTCCAGATATATTCTGAAGCATACATATTTTTGATTGCTTTATCTTCAACAATCCCACGGCCAGTTTCTTCCACTGCCATTTTTGCTAAAGGCATATGTTTGTCTAAAGCAGCCATTGCCATTTCATGAACGATTTTATCTACTTGTTCTTGGGTAAAGTTTTCCATTTGTTTTGCAGCTTCATTTGCTTTTGCTGCCAACTCGTCGATTACTACATCCGTATCGATTACTTTAACTTCTTTTTCCAATGTCTTAGCCATTGTGTTCCTCCTAAAAGTTGGGTAATTTTCTTTGTTAATCATTTCACATACAGAACTATACACTATATTTTTTTCGTTGTAAATACTTTTTGTGATTTTTTTCACAGTTTTTTTAAATCAAATTTAGCCTTACTCTAACAGCATTTTTCTAATCATTGATTTAAAAACAAAGAAAGCAGTTACAAAGTTTTTGAACTTTGGCACTGCTTTGAAAATATTTTTTTATTGTTTTAAGTAAAATGAAAATAGATTAATTATAACTTAAGTAATTTTTATTGGCAGTAACCCTAATTAGATATTCATTTATTCGTGCACTAATTTACAAAGAGTTAGAATACTCCTATTATAGTCCTCAAAGTTTTTATTTAAATAAAAGAAAGAAATTCGTCAAAAAAAAATCCTGCAAAATGCAGGATTAATCTTTGTCGCTATTGTCTTCAGTATCAGTAGGATTAGAAATTAAATCTTCTGTCTTAACTTCTGTGACAGTATCGTCAACTACTACTGATTTACCAGGAGTGATTGATTTGATAGCTTGTTTGTCAAAAACAAGAAATACTCCTTCACAATCAATTGTTACTAATTTGTTCGTTTCGTCAACTTCAGCTAAGACGCCGTGCAAGCCGCCGATTGTTACAACTTCATCACCTGGTTTCATTGCGTTTAACGTATTTTGACGTTCTTGTTGTTGTTTTTTTGTTGAACGTGACATAAACCACATTGCTCCTAACAACACAACGAACATAAGAATTGTTGGTAAGCCGCCCATTTTATTCACCTCGTTTAATTTAATTCACAAGAATAACTTTAACAAAGATTCTTTACTTAAACTAGTTTTTTCTATGAATTTTAAAAACTTTTCGCATTTTCTTTATTGTAACCATACTCTTCAAAGAAAGATTGGCGGAATTCTAATAAATTATCGTCCATAATCGCTTGACGGACTTGTTTCATCAAATTCAACAAGAAATACAAATTATGATACGTTGTTAAGCGAATACCAAACGTTTCATCACAATGAATTAAGTGACGAATATAAGCCCGACTATAATTACGACAAGTATAACAATCACATTTTTCATCTAACGGTCTAAAATCATGGGCAAATTTTGCATTTTTCACAACCAGGCGTCCTTTAGATGTCATGCAAGTACCATTTCGTGCAATCCGTGTAGGTAACACACAATCAAACATATCGATCCCGCGAATCACACCGTCAATTAAGGAATCCGCCGCACCAACACCCATTAAATAGCGGGGTTTGTGGTCTGGAATTAGTGGTGTGGTAAAGTCTAAAACGCGATTCATCTCTTCTTTTGGTTCGCCAACAGATAATCCCCCGATAGAGTAACCAGGAAAATCCATGCCAATTAAATCTTTGGCACTTTGACGTCGTAAATCTTCAAAGCCTGCGCCTTGAATAATCCCAAATAATCCTTGCTGGTTAGGATTGGCATGGGCTTTTAATCCTCTTTCAGCCCAACGTGAAGTTCGTTCGACTGATTTTTTGACATAATCATAACTTTCGTCAAATGGTGGACATTCATCAAAACTCATCATAATATCTGATCCCAATTTATTTTGAATATCAATGGCTTTTTCTGGTGATAAAAAGAGCGGTGCTCCATTTAAATGGTTTTTAAAATGAACTCCTTCTTCAGTGATATTACGCATATCAGCTAATGAGAAAACTTGGAAACCGCCGGAGTCTGTTAAAATAGGTTGATCCCAGTTCATAAATTTGTGTAAACCGCCCGCTTCTGCGACTAAATCTTCTCCCGGACGTAACCACAAATGGTAAGTATTACTTAAAATTACGCCAGCACCCATTTCCTTTAATTCCTCTGGAGCCATTGTTTTGACTGTGGCTAGTGTTCCTACTGGCATAAACATCGGTGTAGGAAAAGTCCCATGTGGGGTGATTAATTCTCCCAATCGTGCACCAGTATGTTTTTCTTTTTTAATTAAACGGTATTTGATGGCAGGTTCTTGCGCCATTTTGCTCCCTACTTTCTACTTTGTTCTTTGTAGCTTCAATCATCATAAAGGCTGCGCAAAAAATTTGCAAGGTCATAATTTTGACTGTTATTTTCTCTTAATAAATGTGCCTTTATTTGGCAAAAAAATGCCTTATTATTAAAAATTTCTTGTAATTTCCAAAAGTTAAAGTTTTTGTTATACTGAACTTACTTAAAAAAGGAGTTGAAAAAATGAAATCATCTGGTGAATTAAAGTTAGAAGCAAAACAAATGTTACAAGGGCGCTGGAAAGATGCTGTTTTAATGAACTTAATCCCAACTGTTATCGGCATTGCCATTGCAGCAATTATTATCATTCCTCTTATTGCAATTATCGGTGGCGTCGCATTTTTTAGTCCAGAGACATTAGACACTGTTTCAAATGGGATGGGCAATAATGGTGATGTTTCCTGGACAGCACAAATTGGCAATCAAGGCGGCGGCATTCTTAGCGGATTGCTAACAACTATTTTTGTTTCTGGAATGTCTTGGACGTTTTTAGATATTTATCGGGGGAAACGGGTAGATATTAACCCTCTAAGTGATGTTTTCCGAGCATTTAAAAGTCCTTTCTTAGTTGGTGTTGTATGTATTTATCTACTTTCAACTATCTTTATTGGTTTGTGGTCATTGCTGTTATTGATTCCTGGGATTATTAAAAGTTATTCTTATGCCCAAGCCAACTTTATTTACTATGATATTTTAGAAGGTACCGGTCAAAAACCAGGCTATCTAGAATGTATCACGGCAAGTCGTCGTTTAATGAACGGTTATAAAGGCCAATTATTCTGGTTGGATTTAAGTTTCATCGGTTGGCATATCCTAGCAGTCTTAACATGCGGTATTGGCTACTTATGGTTAAATCCTTATATTTACGCTACTAAAGCTGCTTTTTACAACAACTTACCAAATGAAGCGGAAACTTTTTAATCCATGCTCTCTGAAAAAATTAAGTGAATTAAAAAAGGCGTGACAGTAGTTACTTATGGATCGCCATTTATAAAAAAGGAGCTGTGACAAAAATTGTCACAGCTCCTTTTTTATTGATTGTAAGTTTTCAAATGATTTTTAGTCTTCATCTGATGAAAAATGGAACTTGATCATTTCGTTTACAAATACTGGTACAATTGACAATATCGCCACTAAGAACCAGTGATTTAAACTAATGTGAACCAAATTAAATAATTCTTGTGTAAAAGGTAATAACGCGATAGCAGTCGTAATCAAAATCGCCAATACAGCCATTTCAAAAAGCGATTTATTCGATGATAATTTCACTTGAAAAATGGAACGACTACTCCGGACATTAAAGACATGAATAATTGAAGAATAAGCTAAGACTAGAAAAGCAACCGTTTGACCAACTTCTGGACTTGCATCAACCCAAGGGCTGACACTATCCACAAAAGAACCTAAATAATAACCAAAAAGTGTCACGACAGTAAAAATACCTGCATTTACCGCAATTTTTTTCCAAAGTCCGCGAGCAAAAATTCCTTCATGTGCTGGAATTGGCGGCTCATTCATAATTCCCGCTTCTGCGGGTTCTCTACCTAAAGCAAACCCAGGTAATCCATCGGCTACCACATTAACAAATAATAATTGAACAGCACTAAAAGGTGCACCCCAGCCAATCAGCATCGCAATTAAAACGATAAAGATTTCGGAGATATTACAACTTAATAAAAAGTTGATTGCTTTGCGAATATTTTGATAAACAGTCCGTCCTTGTGCAACTGCATCGACAATCGTCGCAAAGTTATCATCTGTTAAAACAATATCTGCAGCTCCTTTGGCCACATCTGTTCCGGTGATTCCCATGGCACAACCAACATTACTGGCATTTAATGCGGGTGCATCGTTGACACCATCACCTGTCATCGCCACCACTGCGCCTGTTCGCTGCCATGATTTAACAATTCTAATTTTATCTTCTGGCGTTACCCGGGCATAGACGGTTAACTCTTTTACTTTCCCATCTAGTTCTTCGTCCGTTAATTTTTGTAATTGTGCTCCTGAAATTGCTTGTTTCTTATGATTTAAGATCCCTAATTCTTTGGCTATCGCGCTAGCTGTCACCACGTGATCGCCGGTAATCATAACTGTTTTGATACCTGCTTTACGGGCTTTTTTGATCGCCCCTTTACTTTCCGGACGCGGCGGATCAATCATCCCCACTAAACCGAGTAATCGTAAATCTTGCTCCAAATTTTCTGAAGTAATTTCAGTGGGTTCTTCTTCAAAAACCCGATATCCCACTGCGATTACCCGTAATGCTTTTTTACCAAAACGATCATTGACGACTTGGGCTCGCTCAACATCGCCATAATGAAATTTAGGCATTAAGACATCAAAGGCACCTTTTGTAACAGAAAGAAACTTTTTATTGCCCATCTTATGGACAGTCGTCATCATTTTTCGCTTCGAATCAAAAGGCAATTCAGCAATCCGGGGGTATTCTTCATCCAATTCTTTTTTTGTGTGATAATTTTCTTCAATCGCACGCACAATCGCAACTTCAGTCGGATTACCTTTGACTACTACTTCATCGTCCTCGCCTTTTTCCACGATCACATCGGTACAAAGACTAGCGATTTTTAATACCTCCATCGCTTCAGCAGTCATGCCATCTTCAACATCAGTTACTTCATCTCCACGCGACCAAACCCGACGAACTTGCATTTTATTTTGTGTTAAAGTCCCAGTCTTATCGGAACAAATTACGCTGGCTGTGCCCAATGTTTCCACTGCTGGTAATCGTCTAATAATGGCATTTTTCTTCGCCATTTTTTGCACACCATACGCTAAAGTCAAGGTAACAATGACGGTTAATGTTTCTGGAACTGCTGCGACGGCTAAAGAAACAGATGTCATAAACATTTCTAAAAGTGGTTCATTTTGCAAGTAGCCAATAAAAAAGACTAAGGCGGCAGCAACTAGGGCAATTAAACTAATTTGTTTTCCTAATTGATTTAATCGCTTTTGCAACGGAGTCAAAGACGTCCCGGAATCACTTAAGAGGCCTGCGATTTTACCCATTTCAGTTTCCATACCAGTACCAGTCACAATTGCTTGGCCCCGACCATTTACGACAGTACAGCCTTTAAACACCATATTTTGCTGATCACCTAAAGGTAACTCTTCTTCACTGATAAAATCAGCATCTTTTTCTACCGGCTCACTTTCCCCGGTCAACGCAGACTCCTCAATTCGCAATTGGGAAGCTTGCGTTAAACGAGCATCCGCCGCAATCATCGCACCGTTTTCGATTACCAATAAATCCCCTGGTACCAATTCATCGGCGTCAATATCTTTTTGCTGTCCCTCTCTGATGACGGAAGCGGTTTGTTTGTTCATATCTTGCAACGCACTTAGCGCTTTTTCAGCATTTCCTTCTTGGACAATCGTCAAAACAGAATTAATGACAATAATCGCAATAATCAAAATTCCTTCAAATAAATCGCCATGCTCTGTCGCAATCGCAGTATAAAATGAAATAATCGCCGCCACCATTAAAACTAAGGTGGTGAAATCTGTTAAGCTCAGTAAAACCTTTTTCAGCATAGAATCTTTTTTCTCTTCAGCAAAACGGTTTGGTCCATATTTTTCATAGCGCGTTTGGGCTTCTTTGTTACTAAGTCCGTCTTGAGTTTGTGAAGAAAATTCCTTCACTATTTCATCTGCTGTTTTTTTATAATAGTCCATCATCTTCTCTCCCTTTATTTTATTCATAATTTAACTATAACATATGATTTTTTAAGACCACAAACTATATGCGGTTTTTTCACAATTGTTCAAAAAATATTCACAATTAACGTAGGAAATTTTATTTTACAAAATAGGAGCCTATCTCTTGTAAGCGCTTTTATACCGTGCTATACTATGGGTGTAAGGAAGGAAGATATTTGTTGGAAAGGAGATCTCGAAAAGAAGATAAATTAAACAAGCTAAAAGTTGTTCGATGTACAAGATTCACCTAGATTTATATGTGTGAAGTAAAAAAATTATAAATAGTGAATGCGTATTAGAGGTTGAGATTTAGCACAATAAGTAGTAAAAAATCAATACGTAACAATTACAGGATACAAGATTACAAGTGAATAGCAACAAGAATCACATGTTTTAGTGTAGAAAATGTAGTGAAAACAAAATTTTATGTTTAACACAAGAGATTGATACTTTGCATATATAAACTGCAAATAACCCTTTTCAACAAATCCTTCCATGATATAAAAGAGGATGGGCACTCGAGAGCCCATCCTCTTTCTTTGTGTCTGATAAATTTCCCAAGAAAACAAAAATAAAAAGAGACTACTTGTATTTAAAGCGGTCTCTTCTTCTTTTTAAAACTATTAGTCTAATCAAGGCGTTTAAAATAGCTTTTGCTGCTTGAGGTCAACTATTTTACAAACATCGCATCACCAAAACTAAAGAAGCGGTAACGGGCTTCAATCGCATGTTGATAAGCTGCTAATGTTAATTCGCGCCCAGCAAAAGCACTTACCAACATTACTAAGGTTGATTTTGGCAAATGGAAGTTAGTGCTAAAAGCTTGAACAATTTTAAATTCATAACCTGGTGTAATAAAAATATCTGTCCAGCCACTGTCGGCCTTAATTTCACCATTAAATTTGGTGCCGATTGTTTCCAATGTGCGAATCGAAGTTGTTCCAACAGCTACAATTTTGCCCCCACTTACCCGCACTTCATTTAGCTCTTGTGCGGCTTTTTCTGTTAAACGATAAAATTCACTGTGCATATGGTGTTCAGCAATATTGTCGACACTAACCGGTCTAAAAGTACCAAGACCTACGTGTAACGTTAAATAAACCAGTTTTACCCCTTTGGCTTCAATTGCTGCTAATAATTCTGGGGTGAAGTGTAAACCAGCTGTTGGTGCTGCCGCTGAGCCATTTTCTTTGGCATAGACAGTTTGATAACGATCTGGATTTTCCAAACGTTCTTTAATATAAGGAGGTAAAGGCATTTCTCCAAGGGATTCCAAAATTTCCAAAAAGATACCATCATATTTAAACGTAATAATACGTCCGCCGTGTTCTAATTCTTCTTCTACAACCGCTTTTAGCCGTCCATCACCAAAGACAATTTCTGTCCCAATTTTTGCTCTTTTAGCCGGTTTAATTAATGTTTCCCACGTATCACCTGTGGTATTGGTTAAAAGGAGTACTTCTAAATGACCACCTGTATCCGGTTTTTCGCCATGCAAACGCGCAGGCAAAACGCGTGTGTCATTCATCACCAATGCATCGCCTGGATTTAATTCATCAATAATATCACTAAAATGTTTGTCTTCCATTTCCCCTGTTTGTCGATTTACAACTAACAGTCGTGAACTCGATCGTTTTTCCAATGGTGTTTGCGCAATCAGTTCCTCCGGCAAATCAAAATCAAAATCTTCTGTTGTTAACATTTTTACCACTCTTTTCTGAAATTGTCTTTTGTATTTTAACATTTTTTATAGTGCTTGACGATGAATGAGACACATTACTTGCTGAAAACTTTTTTAGTCGTTAAACTTACATAAAGTAAGAAAATAGTGCGATTGCTATCGTGTGATTTTTCTAATTCCTAAAAGAGGTGTCTTTTATGCCAGCTTTTCATCATATTTCATTGTTAACTAAAAATCGCAAGAAAAATATTGCGTTTTATACCCAGTTGCTGGGGATGCGCTTTGTCAAAAATACCGTCAATCAAGAAAATACGCGGATGCTCCATTATTATTATGGGGACTACACCGGCAGTCCTGGTAGCGTTGTAACGTTTTTTATCGTTCCCCACTTAGGACAACGTTACGATCACGATCACTTTTTAGCCACCATCGGCCTCAATATTCCTGCTGATAGCTTAAATTATTGGTATGAACGATTAACAAATGCAGGTGTGGCTGTCACCAAACAAGAAAAACAATTATTTTTTGAAGATCCTGATAATGTAGCGCTTATTTTAAACGAAGTCACGGAAGGACCTCTAAAACCTGAATTGCAGGTTCAAAATGATGTGCCTGGTGACAAACAAATATTAGGGCTTGCTTCTACCCAATTGCATGTCTCAGATATTACAGCAACAACTGATTTCTTTAAACGCTATTTGGATTGGACCGTTGAAGATGACAAAATAAGATTAAGTACGAATGAACACTTAGAGCTTTATCAAACTGAAATAAACGAAAAAATGCGGATGGGACGTGGTAGCATTGATCATGTGGCATTTGCTGTCAAAGATGATGCGGCCTTACAAGTCTTATATAAAAGAGCCCAAGCACAAGATTGGCAAATTGAGGAGATTATTTCCCGCGGCTATTTCAAAAGTCTTTATATTCGCGAACCTGGTGGTAATCGTTTAGAATTTGCAACAATGTCTCCTGGCTTTACGATTGATGAACCGTTAGAAACGTTAGGAGAAAGTTTTGCGCTGCCGCCATTTTTAGCCAATAAACGTTCTGAAATTGAAGCCAACTTGTATCCGGTTGATTAGATTCGCCATAGTTTTATACTACACTCTGCTAAAAACTCTGCTAAAAATTTAGCAGAGTGTTTTTTTATAAAAAAAGCGGTATCAATTTTTCTACCAAATAGAAATTTTTCCAAAAATATGCGTATTATTTGTCATATCCTTCATTTACTTACATACTAGTAGTGATACATAACTGGGAAAATGATGAAGAGGTGAAGTAAATTGATCGAATTTCAACACGTAACAAAAATTTATAAAGGCGGTAAAGTCGCTGTCGAAGACGTCAATTTGTCTTTTAACAAAGGCGAATTTATTTGTTTTATCGGAACAAGTGGTTCTGGTAAAACAACGTGTATGCGCATGATTAATCGAATGAACGAACCGACAAAAGGTAAAGTCCTCATTAACGATAAAGACGTCAAAGACGTTAATCCTGTGGAATTACGCCGCCAAATTGGCTATGTCATTCAAAATATTGGTTTAATGCCTCATATGACGATTCGCGAAAACATTACTTTAGTCCAAAAGTTGATGAAAGTCGATGAAGAGACGCGCAAACAGACAGCTGAAAAAATGATTGATTTAGTCGAATTACCCCGTGAAATGTTAGATCGTTATCCAGCGGAACTTTCTGGCGGTCAACAACAACGAATTGGTGTCGTACGGGCCTTAGCAGCCAACCAAGATATTATTTTAATGGATGAACCTTTTGGTGCGTTGGATCCGATTACTCGTGATGCTCTTCAAGACTTAGTCAAGGATTTACAAGAACGGTTAGGCAAAACAATTGTTTTTGTTACCCACGATATGGACGAAGCTTTAAAATTGGCCAATCGCATTGTCATTATGAGTGAAGGCAAAGTGATTCAATTTGATACTCCGGAAAATATCCTGCGTAATCCTACCAATGAATTTGTTGAAGAATTAATTGGCGAAGACCGCCTACTACAAGCTAAGCCGGATACTACGATGGTTGGTGAAGTTATGCTAAACAATGCCATTACGATTACTCCGGAAAAATCTTTACGCGAAGCCATCTCTTTGATGCGAGAAAAACGGGTTGATACCTTATTAGTTACAGATAACAGTAAGATTTTAAAAGGTTATATTGACGTTGAATCCATAGATAAAATGCGCGGCAAAGCTTCAAGTGTGGGGGATATTTTAAATAAAGACGTTTTCTATGTAAAAGAAGATAAATTATTGCGGGACGTTTTACAGCGTATTTTAAAACGTGGCTTAAAATATGTTCCAGTTGTGGACCAAAAAACACGGGTCGTTGGCATCTTAACTCGCGCCTCATTGGTTGATATTGTCTATGATGTCTTATGGGGTGATGAAACTTCTATCAGTGAAGCGATTGAATCTGCAAAAGAGGAGGCGTAGAGGATGGCTGATTTTTTTGCAAAGCATGGTTCAGAAATTTTAAACAAAAGTTTTGAGCATATTTATATCTCCTTTTTTGCTTTAATATTGGGAATTATAATTGCCGTGCCGCTTGGTGTTCTTTTGACGCGCTTTAAAAAAGCGGCTAACATTGTTATCACTGTTACGAGTGCGTTACAAACGATTCCTTCTCTCGCTCTTTTAGCGCTGATGATTCCGATTTTTGGTGTCGGAAAAGTACCTGCGATTATCGCGTTATTCATCTATTCTCTTTTACCAATTTTACGTAATACTTATATTGGGATGAAAAATGTTGACGGCAATTATTTGGATGTGGCGCGTGGTATGGGAATGACAAATTTGCAGTCCATCTTTAGTGTCGAACTACCGATTGCGATGCCAACGATTATGGCTGGGATTCGCTTAGCCTCTGTTTATGTGATTGCTTGGGCTACTCTTGCTTCTTATATTGGCGCTGGCGGCTTGGGTGACTTGATTTTCAGTGGTTTAAACAACTACCAACCTGATTTAATCTTTGCAGGCACAATTCCTGTTACATTATTGGCCTTACTAAGTGATTTCCTTTTGGGATTGTTAGAAAATTACTTAACACCAAAAGCATTAAGGGGGACGGATTAATGAAAAGAATAAAAACACTCTTCCTTACACTTATGACTACTGTTTTATTAGCGGGGTGTTCTTTTCCCGGATTAGCTTCTTCTAGTAGTGAAAACACGGTCGCAATTACGGGCGGTATCACTTCTGAAGCTCAAATTTTGGCAAGCTTAGTTGCTGGCATGATTGAACATTACACCGATTTAGATACAACAATTATTAATAATTTGGCAACAACTACAATTAACAATCAAGCCATGGTCAATGGCGATGCTCAAATTTCGGCAGCTCGATACACTGGGACTGATTTAACAGCTACTTTAGGTCTGGAACCAGTGAAAAGCCCGGAAGAAGCTTTTAAAATTGTAAAATCAGAATTCAACAAACGTTATCAACAAACTTGGTTTAAATCTTATGGTTTTGATAACACGTATACCTTTTTAGTACGGAAAGATACTGCTAAAAAATACAATTTGAAAAAAATTAGCGACTTGAAAAATGTTAGTGACGAATTGGTTGCCGGCGTCGATACGTCTTGGATTAATCGTAAAGGCGATGGATATGACGGATTTCAAAAAGAGTATGGCTTCTCGTTTAAAAATATCTTACCCATGCAAATTGGTTTAGTATATGACGCTGTAGCCGCCGGTAAAATGGATATTGTCTTGGGCTACTCGACTGACGGCCGAATCGCCAGCTATGATTTAGTGATGCTAGAAGATGACTTAAAATTCTTCCCACCTTATGATGCAGCGGCTATTGCCGATAATGCCTTGTTAAAAAAATATCCTGATCTGCAAACGGCACTGGGCCGCTTAGAAGGCGTCATTGATACACCCCAAATGCAAAAACTAAACTACGAAGCTGACAACAATTTAGTCGAGCCTTCTGTCGTTGCTGAAAAATTTCTTAAAGACAATCACTATTTCGAAGGGAAGTGAGTAAATGGACTTGCAAAATATGAATTTAGCCGAACAATTTATTTATTACTTTAGAGAAAATGGCAGCTACGTTTTCAGTCAATTTTTACGTCACTTCTTAATTTCGATTTACGGAGTACTATTGGCAGCGATTGTAGCAATTCCATTAGGGATTTTAATTTCCAAAAGACATAAATTAGCCGATTGGGTTATTCGAATCGCCAACGTCATTCAAACCGTCCCACAACTCGCAATGCTATCCATTTTAATGATTGGTTTAGGTTTGGGCGTTAATGTCGTGATTGTAACAGTTTTCCTTTATTCCATTTTGCCAATTGTCAAAAATACGTATACTGGCATGAAACAAGTAGATAAAAATGCCTTAGACGTTGGTAAAGGGATGGGTATGACGAGTTGGCAACGGCTTTACCTTATTGAATTACCCCTTTCGATTTCTGTCATTATGGCGGGAATACGTAATGCCTTAGTGGTAGCCATCGGGATCACAGCTATCGGTGCTTTCGTGGGGGCTGGTGGTCTAGGTGATATCATTATTCGGGGTACCAATGCCACAGATGGCGCTTCCATTATTTTAGCCGGTGCTTTACCTACTGCTTTAATGGCAATTTTCACGGACTGGATTTTGGGAATGGTGGAACACCGTTTAGATCCAGCCGGCAAAACATCTAAATAGTATAAGAAAGCGAAATAAACTCCATCAGCTCTCAAATAATAAGAGGAAATTTTGATAAATTGCTCTTCAAATTTCTTGAAATTTCGGCTTATTGCAGAAGAGAACGTATTCGTTTTGATAGACACAAAGAAAAGTGAAATGAACGTATTTAGCTTTTTCATATTAAGGAAAATTGATACGAATCAGACTTATTTCTTTTGAAAAGTATCTAATTCCTCTTTCCACAAAAAAGATCTAAAAAATACCGTTCCAAAGTGGCACGTAAGTTGCTACTTTGGAACGGTATTTCCATGTCTTTTTTTATTTCTTCAAATGATAACTGTACGTTCCAACGACAATATTTTGACGCCAAGACAAACGCAGACGCAGACGCAAACTGGTTTGATTGTGCAAGATATTTTGCCAACGCCGCCGCGGTACAAATTGGGGAATGATTACCGTTGTCGTATAGTTATGTTTCATAGCGTTCTTGCTAACTAAATCGACATAACGGATAATCGGATTTTCAATTGAACGGTAAGAGGAATGAACAACAGAAAAACGAACATCTGGGAAATTCTGTTTGAACTCGGCTTCAATTTCTTTTTCTTTTTTTACATCTTCATCTAAAGAAACATGCATTGCCACAACGTAATCACCAATCGATTGCGCATAATTCAAAGCCCCCACATTTACACGGGTAACATTTCCGACTAAAACAATTACAGTATTGCCGTCATAGGTGTGAAGCTTGGCTTCATCTTCCATTAGACGCAGCTGTTCGGCAACTTTGCGATAATGATCATGGATTTTGTAAAAAATGAAAAGTAAGACCGGCATAATAATAAAGAAAGGCCAAATATCACCAAGGCGATAAACAAATAAAATCGTAATAATCGCGTAAGAAATAAAAGCTCCTACAATATTGGCGATTGATTTTTTTAGCCAGCCACTGCCTTGCTTTTGCCAATGACGTACCATTCCGGTTTGGGATAACGCAAAAGGAATAAATACCCCAATAGAATAAAGCGGAATTAAACGTTCTGTTGACCCTTGAAAAATAAACAATAGGACAATAGACCCAGCCGCTAGGGTAATAATCCCATTCGAATAGCCCAGGCGGTCACCACGGTCTTGATACATGTGGGGCATAAATTTATCCTTAGCCAAGTTATAGGCTAAAACAGGAAAAGCAGAAAAACCAGTATTAGCCGCTACCGCTAAAATTAACGCTGTTGTAAATTGCAGGGCGTAATACATAATCCCATGACCAAAAACAGCTTCGCCAATTTGAGATAAAACCGTTACTTCTTGTTTAGGCACAACACCATACCAATAGTTAATAAATGTAATCCCTACAAAGAAGAAGCCTAAAATACTCGCCATAATTGCTAAAGTTGCAGCAGCATTTTTTGCCCGTGGCTTTTTAAAGAATGGTACAGCATTGCTAATGGCTTCTACCCCAGTTAAAGAAGATGAACCAGAAGAAAATGCCCGTAAAATTAATGCAATCGAAATTCCCGGAACAACTGCTCCTGGTAATGCAGTCGCATTTAATGGTTGTGCGCCACTAATAATCTTAAATAATCCTACCGCAATCAAAATCGTAATTACAGCGATGAATGTATAAACCGGCACCATCAAAAAACTAGCTGATTCCCTTAAGCCCCGCAAATTCATCATCATAATAAGTAAAACGATAAAAATTGAAATGGCAACCTGATGGCCGTATAGCGCTGGAACAGCAGAAGTTATAGCTTCTGCTCCGGCAGAAACAGATACAGCAACAGTCAACATATAGTCAATTAGCAGTGAGCCTCCAGAAATAAGCCCCGCGTTACGTCCCAGATTTTCACTACTCACCACATAGGCGCCCCCACCATGCGGATAGGCATGGATAATCTGACGGTACGACAAGGTTAGTGAAACCAATAAAATAATAACAAAAGCTGCAATAGGCAATGAATACCAAATTGCTGCCGTGGACAACGCTACTAATACGACAACGATTTGCTCGGTTCCATATGCAATGGAAGATAGCGCATCAGAAGATAATAAAGCTAACGCCGCAAAACGCGTTAATTTTTGATCATCATTTTCTGCAGACTTTAAAGGCCGCCCTACTAACAGCCGTTTTAAATAATTCACTTTTCCTTACTCCTTTACAAAATATTTAATCTCACAAACTTACTCATAGTTATTTTGTCACAACCCAAAAAATAAAAATAATTACTGCAATCAAGAGTGTATGCTACGCCTCTCATTTGAAAATGTCAATGAAAATTTCATTTAAATATCCGTGGTTTTTTTAAGTAGTTTCAAGCATAATCAGCAAAGCAAAGTAATCGCTTTCTAAAACACTTAGTAAAGAGGACAAATTGCAGCAATTTCAATTCTACAATTTGTCCTCAACTATCTTAATGGAAGAAGTGACTTTCTTTGGTCATATTTCCTAGTTTTTTGGTCGCACCCTCTAAGTATGGGTAGACAATTGCACCAACAACACCAAAGAAAATAAAGAGTCCTAACATAATGAAAATATTAGGCCAAGCATTGGGCCAATAGATTCCTCCTGCTGACTCCCGTAATAAATCAACCGCATGAGTAAACGGCAACAATGGATTAATCATTTGGAAGAACTTGCCTGAAACTTGAATGGGATAATTCCCCCCACCACCAGAAATTGAGAGCACAAGGATAATAATCGCAATCCCTTTTCCGATATTGCCAAATAAAGCTGCCAACACATAGACAATCATCATAAAGGCAAGTCCAACTAATAATCCAAATAAAACAGCATAAACTGGTTGCTTGACATCTACACCTAATAAGAAGTAATTCCCTAAGGTTACAATCAGAGCTTGCCCTACTCCTTCTGTTAAGAAAGTTAACATCCGTGCTACAAAAGTTTCCCGTTTTGAAAAACGACCTTTGTTTTTATCTTCAATGAAAACATCCGTTGCGGCAACACTAGATAACAATAATGCACCAACCCATAGACATAGCGCGGTATAAAATGGTGTGCTGGCAGAACCATTGTTTGCCATTGGGTACATTTGATTGGTTTTTAAAGCAACAGGATTGGTGAAAAATTCACTTTCTTTATTGGCATCCAGTTTCAATAACTTGATAATTTCACCAAGGTCCGCAGTTTCTTCCCCTTTTTTGATGGCCGCGGCGGCTTTTTCAATTCCAGTTCTTAGCGATGGCCAGTTATTTTGAATTAAATCTGTCGCCACATCTAAGGCTTTTTCAACTTCTGGTAATTTGTCATTCACCATTCCCATCGTACTGGTCAAATCTTTTTTAATTCCCGGCCAATCTTTTTCATAAAAATCTACCGCCAAGGCTAATTTTTTCTCAACTTCTGGCAAATCATTTTTATAGAGGTCAGCGCCTTTATTAATACCAGATACAATCGCATTCATATGGCCATTTAACATCACATTGGCATCATGTAATTCTTTGCCAATGGCTGGCATTTCTTTTTGATATTTTTCCAAAATTTTAATAGCATTGGTAATCGTAGTCTTAGTTGAAGACAATAGTGATTGAAAATCAATATGTTGCGCTTTCGTTAATAACCCATCTGCTGTGTTAATGGTAGTAATTAATTGCGTTAAACCTTTTGAAATTTCACTGGAGATTTTTGTCGCATCAATGCCACTCAAAACATTATTCACTTCATCGCCTACATTTTGGACTTGATCAATAAAATTAAGTGCTGCATTCACATCTCCCGTTTGGATATAGCCATTTAACGTTGTAACACGATTTGCTAAGCCACCAATCAACGTTTTGGCATTATTTAAGCGACTAATTAAATCTTGTAAAACTTGGCTATCATTAGCGTTGGGTAGTTTGTTGATAAAATCCACCAAATTTTGAATAATTGTCTGCTGCGTATTTAAATGGCTAACAAAATCTTGTAACGTTTTGTCGATCGCCTTTTTTTCTTCAGTGGATAACTGATTATCTTTTAAAGCTGTAGCGACATCTTCTAACGCACTATTTAATTCCGTATGAATAAATTGCAAATTATTTAAAATCATATTGACACTTTGCGTAATATTAGGAATGGCCTTTTGAAGTTCTTCGGCTCCTTCTTTTGTCGTATTCGCAAATTCTTGTGCTTGATTTCCTAATTTTTGAATATCAGGTAAAATCCCTTGGACTTGTTCAATAATTGTCAGTCCTTGTTTAGCATCCTTAATTCCGGCATTCATGGTACTCTTGATATTCTCAAAATCACCATCCACCATTGCTAACTGCTTACCTGCATTTTGTATCTCGGGAATTTTAGCCTGTAAATCCAGAATAATTGCCGCTTCTTTTTTCAATTGCGGCATTTTATCATTCAAACTGACTAATTTATTTCCCATTTCATCCACTTGTGGCAAATAATCAATAAATTGATTGGCTTTATTCAATTTTTCTTTAATTTCAGGCATTTTCCCTTTTAACGCTACAACTTCTTTGGTATAGCCTTCAATTTGATCCAGATTATCATTGGTAGTTAAAATCAAATTTTTCACTTTGTTAATGCTGACTAAATTACTATCAATATCATAGCCTACTTCATTAAATACTTTCATTAATGTATTGCTGGCAGTATCAATAAACTGACTCGAAATCTGCTCTTGCAAACTAGTGGCACCTTTATCAGCAATTTTTGGAGCAATCGCATTAATTTTTTCATTAATATAATATTCAATTGTCGGTTTTTTAATCGTCCCCGTGGTAAAACTCAACAAATCTTGGGAAAATTCTTTGGGTAAATAAATCCCTGCATAATATTTTCCCGAGCGTACGCCTTTTGTCAGGTCTTCTTTTGAATCTACAAAACGCCAACCTAACTGTTTATTCTTATGAAGCGTATCAATCACCTGATCGCCAATCTCTACTTTTTTGTCCTGTAAACTGGCACCCGCATCATCGCTATAGACGGCAATTGGCAATTCCCCAGTATTCCCATAAGGATCCCACAAAGCTTTAATGTTAAACCAAGCGTATAAAGAAGGTAAAATCATTAACGCAACAATTAGAAAAGTTGCCATCGGATTTTTAAAAATTCGTTTCCAGTCTGTTTTATATAATTCAAAAACATTTTTAATATGCTGCATATTCATCACCTTTATTTTTTTCTGCTTGCTTACTTTACCACGCTTTAAATTTAGCTGCCATCTTAAAAAATTGTAATCCTATTGTCTTTTTGACACTTATGACAATCTGTCATAAAGAAAAGGCTTGCAATTTCGCTACATTACCAACCTTCTTAAGCATTACTTTAAGTTTATCAAAATTATCATTATATAGAAATAAATACGGTTCTTTTGAAAAACGAATGAAAGAGGGATGACAAAAATCTTGTCATCCCTCCTTTTTCTAAAGAAACGGTATTTCAGAAGCAGCTTCTTTAGAAAACAAGCCGAAATTTCGCAAAATTCAAGAAATACTTTCTAGAAATTCCGACTTGTTTCTTGAAGCTGACCACTTCTGTCACAACCGCTTTATTCTTTACAACGTTTTCAAAAAATCTAAGAGAACTTTTAAACTTGTACCTTGCAAAAATGGCGTCAAGCCAATTTCCGCAGGATCACGATGATTGGCAGGGAGACTTTGATCTGGAATTAATACGACATTCATCCCCGCTTGCATCGCTGCTTTGGCTCCCGTCAAAGAATCTTCTGCCGCCAAGGTATATTTAGGATTTGCTTTAACTTTTGCCGCTGTAGCTAAATAAATCTCAGGATCAGGTTTTAGTTCTTTTACATCATCACCAAACGTAATCGCATCAAAAAAAGGCGCTAAATCAAAATAATCCAAGTACATCTGTCCTCTTTTTTTCAATGTTGACGTTGCGAGTCCACAGTATAGATTTTTTTCTCGGACCTTTGCTAAAGTTTCTTTGGCATAGGGCTTCAGCTTCAAGGCACCTCTAGCTAATTCATCGGCAATAAAAACTTCCCGCTCCGCTTTCATTTCTTCGACAATCTCTTTTGAACCAAAGTGATTGGCTAATTTGGCCATCGTTTGACTGGCACTTTGGCCACTCCACCCTCTCATATCCGCTTCTGTTAATGAAATACCATGATTTTTTGCAACTTTCAGCCAGCCTCGTTGATACATTTGTTCACTGTCTAATAGCAAACCGTCCATATCAAAAATTACCATTTCTATCATCAAATCACCCTAAATTCTTTGCTTTTAAAAATTTTGCTACAGTTAAATCAAACATTTCGCTGACTTTTTCTGGCGCTTGTGCATAGGACAAATTGATAGTTGGCGTTGCCAAACTATCAAAAGCGCTTAGCGGTTGTAAATTCGCTACATCAAAAGTCACTTTTGGTGCGTGAATGGTTTCTCCGCAAGGCCCTGAATGAATAATTGCAAGTTCGGCTTTATCCTCTGATAAAAAACGTAGACGATAAAAAACACCATCTAAAAATTCTCGTTGCTCGCTGTAGTTTTCTTTAATTTTTTGCCACTGCTTTTTTTTCATCCTCATTCCCCCAGTTACTCTTATTATAATCCAAAAAGTACCATCTAACCAATACTGGTTAGATGGTACTTTTTTAAGCTGCCACCGTTAGATTATTGTTTTTTACGCTTATTTAATGATTCGTCCATAATAAAGGTTGCTATGCGTTCATTCGACTGGCGGCTAGGGTAAACAGAACGACCAGAGCGGAAGTCTGCTGTATCTAGTTTTTCCAAATAACGATCCGAAGCTTCTTTTTGAATCGAAATAACACGTCTATTCAAAACATCCCAGTCCGTTTCAGAAAGATAGTTATCCACAATCATCAAGTTCCTGTTTTGATAATTATGAATCTGATCATTCGTAATCACTAAGTCGTATTCTTCAAATTGTTTCATTTCAACTGGTGAAATAAAAAGTGGCGATTCCTTATACAAGTCAATTTTAAACCGTTCTCCGTATTGTCCCTTTAGCAAGCTACGCAACATATTGGCATGACGTATTCCCATATCACTAACAACTAAAATTGATAGACGACGGCGTAAACTTTCTAGCTGAATCGGCAAGTTTTCCCATTCTTTTAACAAAATACATAAAACATCTGACTCCGTTTTTTGTACCCAAGGAAAATTACAGTCCTTTTCAATTTCTTTTAAATTCACACTAACAATCTTTGAAAAAATAGGATAAATACGCTGAATATTTTGAGCAGATTCTTGACTTTGATTATGCAAAATTTCACGATCATAGGGATATAGGCTATAGGTGGAATAAAGGCCCATCAATTGTTGTAAAATTTTCTTTTCATTCATTTGAGTTAAAGGAAAGTCTACTGCTTGGGAGATAGATTTTAAAAACCGTTCAAGAGCCGTCTGAATACGTATTTCCTGTTGTTGATTGTCCCAATTATAGTATTCATGAAAAACAGTTCGACTCGTTTCACGATACCATTTAGAGACCAATTGATAATTTGTGCTCGCAAATTTTTCACTGTAACTATGATTACTTTGAATAAGATGATCTAAAAGATCATCTTCTTCAGCGTAAATCGCTTCGCTTAAAGTAAATCCCTGCGACGCACGAATAATCGTCACCATTAAAAGGTAAGCATATTCAATAATTTCATGATCATCCCATAAAATATCAAAGTCAGTTGATGTCCGCATAACAAAACAAACTAACTGTTGTCGCTCTATGTCAAAAGGCCATTTGGCGGAGCCGTAAGCCTCAAGAAAATAAGACTGATAGAAAAAGCGGACCCAACGTTCATCTGGAGCAGTAATCCGAAATGGTTTACGTTCTAGTTTTAAACCTCTTCTTTTCAAAGCCTTCGCTGTACTATTTACTAAACGATAAAAAGTGGCTTCACTCAAAAATAATTTATTAATCCAATACTCTGCATCTTGATTGGGATATAAAAATACCTGCTCGATAAACTGAAATTCATTGGAGTTTTGAATTATATTTTGGTAAATGTTATTAATTTTATTGGATTTCATCGGATGGGCCTTTATCCCACGCACTTTTGAAATATCAATATGGAGATATTCTTCCATTTCTTCATTAATATAGTTAACGTCCGTTATTAACGTTTTTGTAGAACAATTCAAATGAGCTGCAGCCTCTTCTAGCGGCCACCAGCGTTGTTGCTTAGCGAGAAATTCAATTAAGTATAAACGTCTTTTCATAGCTGTATTCAATAACATTCTCATTTAACTCACCAACTTGCCATTTTTTTAATTTTATTTTAACATATAAGTAGACCCCTAGCGATTAATTGTCGAATTTTTACTTATTAATTTTTTATCACTCCAGTTTTTTTCACAAAACAGAAATTTATGAATGGTTTTTGAAAAACCAGTAACACCAATGGGTCTACTGCTGCACGAAAAATAAAAAACGTTATCTATTGTGAAATTTATTTAACTTTTACTTCGAATCTCGTTAATCTAAGAGTGTAAAGCAAGAGGTCCTAGCTAAAATCAGATTTGTTGCAGGTGTAAACATAGTAATGGGGGGAAACACTATGTTAAAAAAATTATGGAGTAAAAGAGCAATAAAATTAATAATTGTTTGTTTAAGCGCTCTCGTTGCATTTCTCGTTTTTGACTTTTATACTTCTGGCACTACATATGGTAGTAACTCTGCTGCTGCTCAAACACCTAGTGATCTTATTGCTCCAACTATTTCCGGAGACGCTGCAATTACGATGGAACGCGGCACGGAATTTAAACCGACTGACTATTTTACAGTTAGTGACGATCAAGATGAAAATCCAACCTTAGAAGTCCAAACACCACTGGATACCAACAACGTAGCTGTTACACCCGTTCTGTTGATTGCAAAAGATGAAACTGGTAATACAAGTACAAAGCAAGTTACTGTAAACATCATTGATTCAAAAGCAGAAGCCCAAGCAAAAGCTGAAAAAGAAAGAATCGAAAAAGAAAAAATGGAAAAAGAAGCAGCCGCTAAAAAAGAAGCTGAAGAAGTGGCAGCACAACAAGCTCAAGAAGCCGCACAAGCCCAAGAAAACCAAGAAAACAATGCAAATGCAGCAGACACTGCGTCGGCTGAAACAAAATCTCCTACAACTACAAGCGAAGAAAACGGTAACATTAATTCGCAAGCTAACAATCAACAAGCCGTTACTAATAATGAAAATACAAGTGAAACACCAGTTGCTCCAAGTGCTCCTGCTACAATTCAACCCATGCAATTAGAAATCAATGGTAAATTTATCAATTATCAAAATGCCGGACAAGGAAGCGGGCAAGCAGTCATTGATTCTGACCACAGTCGCGCTGCTACGTGGGGTGGCTCACCTGTTCAATCGGGTGATGATGGCTTAAATACCCACATCATTGCTCATAATCCTGGAGCTTTTGACGTCATTTTTACCCTTGGAATAGGTTCTCAATTTAGAATATCAGATGCTAGCGGTAAAGTCACCACTTATACAGTAAATGAAATCACCCAAGTTGATGATGAAGCATATCGGCTTAGCGATGGCGCAGACTATTGGGATAAAATGATTGGTACAGGCGGCGGCGAAAGAGTCACTTTACAAGCCTGTATCAACGATATTCATAATCTCGTAGTATTTGCTTCTAAATAAAAAATGCTTGTCCTCCCACGAGTATTAAATAATAAAAAAGCTCTTCAACAAGCGCCAGAACTTGTTGAAGAGCTTTTTTATTATGTAGCCTGCGGTGCAGGCGTTAAATCTGCTAAACCCACACTAATGCGCAATGCACGATCTACAGCTTTCATCGTACCAGAATCTAAAACGCAGACTTTCTCCTTCAAGCGGCTTTTGTCAATCGTTCGAATCTGTTCTAATAAAATTACCGAATCCTTATTAATGCCACTATCTGTCGCCTTAATGCCGACATGAGTAGGCAATTTAGGTTTTGCCATTTTAGCTGTAATTGCAGCCACAATTACAGTTGGGCTAAAATGATTGCCCCGATCATTTTGGATAATTAAAACAGGGCGAATCCCTCCCTGTTCAGATCCTACAACCGGTGACAAATCAGCAAAGAAGATATCTCCGCGTTTCACCATTTACCTCATCCTCATTCAATATATTCCCGTGGCACTCGCGGTGAAATGCCACAAGCAACTTCGTAGTGAATTGTCTCTAATTTCTCTGCAACTTGTTGTAGTGTAATCTCATGTCCACCGTTTTTCCCAATCAATGTTACCTTTGTTCCAACAGGCACCTCATGAGGCAAACGAATCATAATTTGATCCATACAAACCCGTCCTACAATTTCGCAAAAATTGCCATCAACTAAAATATGAAATCCTTGTAGTTTTCGTAACCAACCATCTGCATAACCAATTGGAACAGTTCCAATCCATTCTGGTTTGGGGGTAATATACGTTTCGCCATAACCAATGCCATAACCTTTCGGCAGTTGTTTTACCTGAACAACTGCCGAAACTAACTCTAACGCTGCTTTCAATTTATACGGCGCTGCTACTGCTTGACCAGAAGGATTCAGACCATATAGTGCCACACCATACCGAACTAAGTTCCCAATAGGTTCATGCCATAAGGCAGTAGCACTATTGCTATCATGAACATAAAGCGGCTGATAAGGCAATTGTTCCAAAATAGCCATAAATCGATTTTTTTGTGTTTCATAATATGATTTTTCAGCTTGATCAGCTGTAGCAAAATGTGTAAAAATCCCTTCCCATTCTATTTGAGGAATAGATTCAATGAGACGAACTGCCTCATTTACATTTTCAGAAGCCAAAAATCCAATTCGTCCCATTCCTGTATCGACCTTTAAGTGGACTTTTAGTGGTCGTGGTAATTGTTCTAACTGAAGTATCATTGCTGCATCTTTTAACCACGCCAACGTTGTCACCGGAAAAGCTAAGTCATATTCACTCAATAAGTGTATATAAGATGTCTCTACTACACCTAAAACTAGAATCGGTTGGGTAATCCCCGCTTCTCTCAATTCAATGCCTTCATCAATTGTGGCCACACAAAAACCGTTCGCACCAGCTTTTAAAGCGGCATTGGCTACAGCCACTGCTCCATGACCATACCCATCTGCTTTAACCACAGCAAAAAGGTTCATTTCTTGCGATAATTGTTGCAAGATATTTTCAATATTTTGAGTAATAGCGCTTAGATCGATAATCGCTTTAGTCGGTCGGTGAATGGATGTAACCACGGTTTTTCCTTCTTTCTCTATTTAAACAAACTTAATCTACTAATAAAATTTGGGCAAATGCAGTTTCGTCGGTGTGAGTAATACTAACAAAAACTTGTCCATTATGAGGAGAGGCTGTCATTTTGGGCGCCCCAAACGCATCGGGAAGTATTTCTAACTCTTTGAAAGTCACTTTGCCAATTCCCGTTCCCCATGCTTTAGAAAAGGCTTCTTTACAAGCATAACGTCCACCTAAAAATTCAACTTGTCGTTTAAAAGGTAACCCTTGAAAAATGGTTAATTCTTTTTGTGTTAAAACACGACTAGCAAATTGTGGTTTCTCAGTTATGATCTTTTTAATTCGACTTAATTCAACAGCATCAATGCCAATTCCTTTTATCATTTGTAAACTCCCACAATACAATTTTCGTGTAATTCATATGATGCTTTTTACTAGTATTATTCTACCAAATGTCGCGAGAAAAACCATTAAAAGACTTCACATCTTTCAAAAAGCTGTAACTGATTATTATAAAGTGATTTTTATTCAAACTCAAGCGTAACGCAAATACCAGTGTTATGTAAACCCTTTTTTAAATAAAAACTGAAAATCTTATCTACACCAAAATTTATATTTTTGTTAACAAATATGAAAAGCTGACCGGATTCGGTCAGCTTATTGCTGGAGATAGTTCGCTCTTAAAACTCGACATCCAGAAAAGTGAAAAAAACGTGGGTAATGCTTTACCCTTAAGGAAGAATTATACGAAATTTTTCTCAAGTTTCTGGTAATTTTGACTTAATATCGCTAAGAGTTCCTCCAGGTAGTGAGACATCCAAAGCCTTGGTATCTCAGCTTTATTATTGTGACAATCTTATAATTTCATTACCTGTCCCTATAAAAAAACAACGAATCAAAATAAATTGATTCGTTGTTTTGAGCTAATTCACATTAATCTTGGTTGTTGCGAATAACGAAGTTGCGTTTTCCGCCACCATCATTTTGTCGACGGTCATCACGACGACGGTCATCACGACGACGGTCGTTGCGTTTTTGACCTTCTTTGTTATAATGGCTGTTTTTGTTTTTATTGCGGTAATTGCCACCATCTTTACGGTTGCGGTTGTTTCCGCCACCACTACCACCACGACGGCTATTTTTATTAAACCCTTTTTTACCACTTGGCAAAGGACGTTCTGGTGTAATTTTAACCGGAACAGCGTCTGCTGGATCTTTGGCAATCGTTTTTAGTAACAAAGCGACTAAAACTTCTGGGTCATAACCTTCAATCAGTTTTTCTGCAGTAGTCATGTAACGTTCCAAACCATTTTCTTTTAAGCCATCTTCAATTTGTTGTACCGCAGCACCTAATTGACCCTTGAAAGCTTCTTTTTCAGTTGGGGGACGCAATGTTGACATCCGTTTTTTCGTTAAGTTTTCAATGACATGCAAGTAACTCATTTCATTTGGTGTTACAAAAGTAACAGACATTCCGCCTTTACCGGCACGACCAGTACGGCCGATACGGTGAACATAACTTTCAGGATCTTGTGGAATATCATAGTTGTAAACATGTGTGACACCAGAAATATCCAATCCGCGGGCAGCCACGTCGGTAGCAACTAAAATATCTAATTGACCCGATTTAAAAGCGCGTAAAACACTCATCCGTTTTTGTTGTGATAAATCGCCATGAATTCCTTCAGCGCGATACCCACGAGCTTCTAAGCCACGTGCTAATTCGTCTACCCGACGTTTTGTCCGACCAAACACAATCGCAAGATCTGGTGTTTGAACATCTAATAAACGTGTCATAACATCGAATTTTTCAAAATCTTTGGCCCGAACATAATATTGATCAATCAAATCAGCAGTCATTTCTTTAGCTTCAATTTGAACATGTTCAGGATTTTTCATGAATTTTACGCCAATATTTTTAATTGCTGCAGGCATCGTCGCAGAAAATAGTAATGTTTGGCGTTCTGCAGGAACTTGGGAGATAATTTTTTCAATATCTTCCAAAAAGCCCATGTTCAACATTTCGTCAGCTTCGTCTAAGACTAATGTCCGAACAGTTCCTAATTTCAATGTGTGACGGTTAATGTGGTCTAGCATTCGACCCGGTGTCCCAACAACGATATGGGGACGATCTTTTAAGCCGCGAATTTGGCGACCAATATCAGCGCCACCGTAAACGGCTTGTACGCGGATTTTTTTGTCCCGTCCTAAACGGTACAATTCTTCTTGCGTTTGAATCGCAAGTTCACGAGTAGGTGCAATTACAAGTCCTTGCAATGAATGGTCGTTGGTATCAATTTTTTCCAACATTGGTAAACCAAAAGCAGCTGTTTTACCAGTACCAGTTTGTGCTTGGCCGATTACATCGCGACCTGCTAATGCTAATGGAATTGTTGCTGCCTGAATAGGGGTTGCTTCTTCAAAGCCGGCCCGCTCGACAGATTGCAATAATTCAGGTGATAAATTAAGTTCGTTAAATTTCAAAAGTTTCCTCCTTGAGATGTGGTTCTTATCTATTGTATTTGATGCCCTCTACCGAAAATAACTCTCGGCAGCCTGCTGCCAAATAGCAAAAGAGGAGGGCCAAAAGAGGCACAATCAAAAAGCCGAGTTAACTTTCAAAACATATCTCTATGCTTTGGCTCAATCATTGTCTACTTTTGTACCGTCCTCTTAACTTCAAAAAGTGAAATTCACTTTACCCTTGATTTTCGGTATCGCGTCATTTTAACACAGAATGAAACTTTCAGCAAGTTTTCAAATCTAATATGCAATAAAATAGAAGTAAAAGAACAAAAAATGACTACTTTTTAAATCAATGCCGCTACAACTTCTGTTAACCCCATACCATTACTGCCCTTTAAAACAATTGTATCCTTAGGCTTTAGTTCTGCTTGAATCATTTTGATGAGTTCTTTTTTATTCTCTTTATCAAAATGATAAACCATTAGCTGGCTATCTTTTTGCGTTAAAGCATTAAACAAGGCTTTCATCTCATTGCCATATAAGAAAATTACATTAAAGCGATCGTCAATGTGATTGGCCATACTCCCGTGCATGTGAGCAGAATCCGGCCCTAATTCCAACATATCCGCTAAAACTGCTAACTTGCGTCCTTCTGTTTTTAAATTGGCGACTGTATCGAGGACTAAACCCATTGCAGTGGGATTGGCATTATAAACATCACTTAAAATCTGTGCGCCATTTTTTGCCGTCAGCCACTCTGTCCGATTTTTAGTTAATTGAAATTCAGCCAATCCTTTTTTAATATTTGCTAAAGACACGCCAAAATATTTTCCTAGAGCATAAGCAATCAGCGCATTGTTAACATTATAGCCACCAATAACCGGGATGGTATATTCAATCTCATCAATCAGGAATGTTGTCTTTGTTTTATCTTCTGCTGTTATAGTTGCCGTTAAATTCCCATCATTCAAACCAAATGTAGTAATTTTTTGTGGTAAATCCGTAACAAGTGGCGTTAATAAAGGTTCATCCGCAGGAATGACCAATAAGCCGTCTCTTTTTAAACCGGCGGTAATTTCCATTTTGGCAATTGCAATGCCCTCACGAGAACCCAGATTTTCAATGTGAGCCTCACCTATAATAGTAATAGCCGCTGCATCGGGTTGCGCTAATAAAGATAATTCTGTCAATTCTCCGGCGTGATCCATGCCCATTTCTAAAACCAAAACTTCGCAATCTACCGGCATATGCAGGATAGTATATGGCATGCCAATATTATTATTATAATTTCCTTGTGTTTTATAAGTTTTAAATTGGGTTGCCATTACAGCCGCCGTCATATCTTTTGTCGTTGTTTTACCATTACTACCTGTGATAGCCGCAACTTTTGGGCGCACTTTTTGCAAATAATATTGTGCTAAAGCTTGAAACGCACCTAAAACATCTTCAACAAAAATGACAATCATATCTTGGGGTGCTTTTTTTATATCTTGACTCCAAAAGGTCGCAATCGCACCATTTTCTTTAGCAGCTGTGACAAAGTCATGGCCGTCACGCTCACCAGCCAACGGAACAAATAGTCCCCCGGGAGTAATATTACGGCTATCAAATTCAACACCTGAGATAGCCGTTTCCGCTTTGATTTCTTCTTGCTCAAATAAAATAGCAATTTCTTTAATGGTTAAGTTCATTTTCGTCTCCATTCTATTCATATTAATAAGAAAAGGTACTTGGATGCAGTTGACCCTTTAAAAAACTGGCTTCAAATTTCTTATATGAAAGACTAAAAAAGGTGAGATATTCTGCAAAGAATCATCTCACCTTTTCTTTATTTCACGTCGGTTAAAAAGCTTTGCCGTTGTTCAAAACGTTTTAATGCTAATTGAATCAACTCTTCAATTAAGTCCCCATATTTTAGGCCCATTTTTTCCCACAATGATGGGTACATGCTATATTGGGTAAAACCTGGCATTGTATTTAATTCATTTAAGAATAATTCATTTTTATTCGTTAAAAAGAAATCACAACGCGACAAGCCACTTCCACCCAGCATAACGTAGGCTTTTTTAGCAAAATCTTGTGCTTTTTGTTGTACGTCTTCTGGTATTTCAGCCGGAATCTGCATGATAATTTGGTTGTCGATATATTTGGAATTATAGTCATAAAAAGCGACATCTTTTACAATTTCACCAGGTAAAGTAGTCCGAACATCTTCGTTACCTAAAATTGCAACTTCAATTTCCCGCGCTTCAATTCCTTGTTCGACAATTGCCCGCGTGTCATATTTATACGCTTCTTGCAATGCATTTTGCAATTCTTCTCTGTTTTCAGCTTTTGAAATGCCGACAGAAGAACCCATGTTGGCTGGCTTAACAAACATTGGGTATAACAGCGTTCCTTCACATTGCTCAAAAATTTGTTTAGGATTTTCTTTCCACAGATTTTTCAAGACTGGCACATAAGGTACTTGTGGAATACCCGCAGCTTGTAGAATATATTTGGTCATGATTTTATCCATGCCACAAGCACTTGTTAAAACTCCCGCCCCAATATAAGGCATATCAATGGTTTCTAAGAAACCTTGAATCGTCCCATCTTCTCCGTTGGGTCCATGTAATAATGGAAAAACAACTGCGTCCTCTTCTTTAATTGTACTTGGTGAAATAATTTCGCCAGTAGCATCTTCTACATCCCAAGTTAATTTAAGAACAGATTCATTTTTAGGTTTGTCAGTTAGCAATGGTCCTTTGACCCACTTGCCATCTTTTGTGATGAAAACTAGTTGGACTTGATAGTAGTCGTAGTAAATCGCATTCAGCACTGAATAAGCTGAAAGAATTGAGACATCATGCTCGGCACTGCGACCGCCATATAATAATACGATTTTCAAAAGTATTTCCTCCCGTGATCAACTCACATCTTTTTTATCTCTCACATTTTAGCACAAAAAAACCTTTCGCGACATATTATTTCCAAAGTCGTACGTTCTCGTAGCAGTTTTATGACTGCCATTTGCTTTTTTCCCCGTCTCAGACTGACTTTAGTTGAATTATTTGTCACAAAAGCGTTTAAACAGTACCATAGAAGAAAAGCATGCAGTCTTAGTTTGATCAAACGGTGTATAGGAGGTGTCACAATGAGCCAAGAAGTTTCAAAAAAGAAACGTTTACAGACCATTATCAAGGTCTTTACCAAATACAAAGTCATTCAAAATTTTAGCCAGCAAAAAAATCCAACTGCTGTTCGTTCCGCTTTTGAAGAATTAGGACCGACTTTTATTAAAATTGGGCAAATGTTATCTGTTCGCACCGACTTACTTTCGCCGGCCTATATCAAAGCGTTTAAAAGTTTGCAAGATGACGTCAAAAGCGATGACTTCGCAAAAGTAAAAACACTTTTAGAAAATGAATGGGATTTGAACATTTCAGACATCTTCAGCGACTTTGAAGAAAAAGCCTTCGCCTCTGCTTCCATCGGACAAGCCCACAAAGCGACACTAAAAAGTGGTCAAAAAGTAGTGGTCAAAGTCCAGCATCCAGGTATCATTGACGCCATTAATGTTGATTTAGCACTGTTTGAAAAAGCAATTCCGCTAATTTCAAAAATTCCAGAAGCTAACGTTGTTGATTTACGGAGTGTTCTAAGAGAGGTACGTACTTCTTTAGATAATGAGACTGATTTTCTAAAAGAAAGTAAAAATGCAGACCGCTTTTATAAAAACAACAATGATTGGCATGAAATTAAAGTTCCACAAGTTTTCCACGAATATTGTACAAAAAAAGTTATTGTTTTAGAATTTATGGCGGGAAAAAGCTTACGTTATTTACTGGATGATTCTCCTGAAAAAATTGCATATAAGAGTGTTACTAATAAAGAATTAAAGAAAAAAATCGGTCTTTTATTAGTTGAATCTTTTATGAAACAAGTTTTTGAAGATGGCTTTTTTCATGCAGATCCTCATCCTGGTAATCTTTTTTTACACATGGTCAATCCCGCTGTCGAAGCTACTTCCAATGTACGAGTGGGTCGTTTTGGCCCCTTAGGTTATGAGGCAACTTGGAAAAATCAACCAACATTACCCCCATATCGTCTGATTTACTTGGACTTTGGCATGATGGGTAGTCTGGATGATGCTTTGCGCGGCAAATTGACCGATGCAGTTATTGCCCTTTATACCCAAGATACTGCCGCTGTAGCCCAAGCTGTTTTGCGTTTATGTCGCCAAGAAGGACCTTTTGATGAGTATCGTTTTCACGACGAATTGGAACAGTTTTTAACCGAATACTATCATCTCTCATTAAAAGAAATAGATTTACAACAAGTATTAAGTCAAGTTATCGGAATTTGTCATGCGAATAATCTACAAATGGATCAAGCTGTCACGATGTTAATTAAAGCCTTTGGAACATTGGAGGGCGTTGTGGAAGATTTAGATCCCGAACTTTCAATGATGGAAGTTTTACAAAATTTCGCCCAAAAATATTTCTTTAAACAATTTGACTTAAAAGAAGAAGCCAAACGTCAAGGCTTAAATCTATTTAAAAACTTACGAAATTTACCGAAGTTGCCGGAAAAAATCAGTAACGCTTTAGATACTGTTAGTAATGGCAAAAGCCGCGTTAATCTAGAAATTAAGGAGCAAAAACAAATTTTGGACCGACTAGAAGCGATGGTCAATCGTATCGTCGTAGCCGTAGTTTTAGCAGCTGTGATTTTAAGTTCTTCCTTATTAGTTGTTTCAAGTCCAGATACCCAGCCACAGTTTGTTGATAATTTGGGATTATTTGGCTATACTGCCGCTTTTGTGACGATCTTATTATTGGCTATTAGCTATATTTACCGCCGCTTCAAAAAGTAGGGACATCTTGGTTCTATATAAAAAATCCAGCATGAACGCCCCCTGCTCTCCACGGCCATAGCTAGACAATATCCTTGGTATATCAAACTTTATCTCTTGTGAAAAAGATAGAATCCTCTTACCCAAAAAAGCGGTGTTCAACTAGAAGTTATTCCTTTTTCTAGTTGGACATCGCTTTTATTTTACTTCTTTTAATAGCTTTTCTAACTTTGCAACAAACCTTTGCCGTTCCTCTGAAGTAAAAGCTTTGGGGCCTTTCGTGCGTTGACCAGCTTTTCTTAATTTAGCCCCTAAATAACGTTGCTCCAACAATTGGTCAATTGTTTCTGGTAAATATTCTTTACCACTATGATGAAAAACGCGGGCACCTTTGGGCAAAACTAATGACGCTAAACCATAATCTTGGGTAATTACCCAATCACCGGCTTGAATTTCCTTTACGATGCGATAATCGGCACTATCGGCCCCCTTATCCACATAAATGAAATGAACAAAATCAGGATAGGTTTCTGTTGTATAATGATCGACACTCGTTACAATTAAAGCCTCGCGACGATATTTTTTTGCTAATGCAATCACTTCTTTTTTTACCGGTGAACCATCACCATCCACTACAAAGCGCATCTTTTCTCTCCTTATTCAATAAATCGCAATCTTTTCATCTAGTATGAAGGAGAACTATTTTTTTAGCAAATAAAGGAGTATTTATGCGTATGCCACGCAGTAATGTAAACTATCTAACGAATAAGCTGTTGAAATTCTTTATTCTTTAGTTCATAAACCGCATCACAAGCAGCCGCTACTTCCTGTTCGTGGGTAACTAAAATAATGCATTTATTTTGTTCGTGAGCAATTTTTTGAAACAAGGTAACAATATCCTTTGATGTGGTCTCATCTAAGTTTCCTGTCGGTTCATCGGCTACAATCAAACCATGATCACAACATAACGCGCGCACAATCGCTACTCGTTGCTGTTGCCCACCAGAAAGTTGGGTTACTTTTTTATCAGCCAAATCATTTGTAATTCCCACTTGCGCCAGATTATCTAAAGCATAAGCTTTTGGGTCACTCTGTTGTGTTTTGGCAATGGCCATTGCGGTTAAAACATTATCCACCGCAGACATATAAGGTAACAAATTGTAAGCTTGAAAAACAATAGAAACGTCTTTACGGCGATATTCTTGCAAGCCAATTTCTTTTAAGGATTGACCATTATATAAAATATTTCCGGCTTTTGGCGTATCCAATCCAGTGATTAAGGATAAAAAGGTTGTTTTGCCCGACCCGCTACTACCCAAAATAGCGTAAAGCTTTCCCGCTTCAAAATTCAAATTTACCGTTTCAAATAATGGCCCGTCTGGTTCATACCAATAGCCCAAATCTTCAGTTGTTAGCATCATGTGTTGTTCCTCCTTTAATTTGTAATTAATATTTACGAGACTAAAATCTTTTTAGGATTTAACCGTAAAATTCCGACACTAGCCAGTAAGATAGCAAACATACTGATAAATAGACCCATTGCTGCCAGGCTGGCAATTTCAGTTGGAGAAACACTAATCTTCAGTTCTTTTACTTCTTCACTTGTTTGCAATGCACTGCCAAAACCGCGTTGTGCTCCGGGACCTTGATTGCCGCCTTGGGCTTGCATCCCTTGTCCATCTGGTTTGCCACCTTGTGTATTCGCACCGGGACCTTGATTAGTAGTCGCCACCGCCGTTGTTTCACTTTGTTGTGCTAATAATTGATTTCCAACCGCATTCCCAACGACATTGCCACTAAATGTTGCAATTACTAATGCAAAAAGCATACAAACAAAAATTTCACTAAAAAATTGCAAAATTACTTTAAAACGTGATTCGCCCAATGATAATAAAACACCAATTTCATAACGGCGTTCGCGTATGGTTAACATCACAATTAAAGTCAAAATAATGACGCCTGCAACTGCCACTAACAAAATAATATTTTTGGCAAAACCCGCCACATTATTTAACGGTTGTAACATCTGTTGATACATTTGATCATTAGTCTGTAAACTGTAAGTATCGGTATCTATTAATTTGTCAGCTTTTTTTACAAAACTCTCCATCTCTTTTGGATCTGATAAATCATACACAGCCGAATCAATCGTATCGGCACTGTCGCTACCTTTTAAGTCGTTTGCCAATGTATAAGAAGTGAAAATCGTATTGGCTGGATTCATAAAGTTAAAACGCATCCCCATACTTGTGCCGCTATCACTTGTTTCATAAATTCCTTTGATTTTAACTGTGACTTCTTTATCATCACTATCTTTTACTTTGAAAGTATCGCCGACTGTTAAATCATTGGCTTCTGCAAGAGAAGATTCAATTAAGACATTATTACTATTCTCGTCTGTTTGTGTTAATGCCTCGCCGGATGTAATTTTTGCCGTACCAGCAGAAAAACTAGAATACGCCCCACTTGCTAAAACGCCTGTAATCTGAAAGTCGCCTTGTGACATTTGACCTTTTCCGCCTGGCATCTGTCCTGCAGGCGCATTGGCAGATTCTTCACTATCAGTACTATCAGTATTTTCACTACTTTCACTAGAAATCGGTTCAATACCGCTGCTTTTATCAGCCGAAGTACTCACTTCAAAGGAATAAGACTTTACGCCCGCTAAAGCTGCAATTTTTTTGGCGTCGCTTAATTTTACCGGTGTCATTTCAAAACTACCAGGATCTGGTTTTTCACTTTCACCGGTAGAATTTTCACTATTTGTTTTAAACATTGCCTCTCGATTTGTCGCAAGCGTCACCGTAGCCCCAACACTTTTTTTAGCATTTTCACTTGCTACTTCAGCAGCACTTTTAATCGTTAGCCCAGCTAAAACAAAGATTAAAATCGCGGCAAAAACAGCAATCAATAATAGACTGCGGCCTTTTTTGGCCCAAAGACTTTGATAAGCCCGTTTTAAGAAATTCATTTTATGCCCTCCTGTTATTTTTGCTGTATTACAGCCTTAGCATATTTACACGAGCTTAAACTTAGCTTAAAGCCAATCAATGACTTTTTTTAAAAAGCAAATTAAGTTTCATTTAGGATAAACATGATAAAATGAGCACGAGGTGAAAAATATGTTGAAATTACTTATTGTCGAAGATGAACAGACTCTATCTGATAATATAAAAGAAATTATCCAACCCTTAGGTGAAATTACCCAAGCTTTTGATGGTGAAACAGGCTTATTTGAAGGGCAAAGTAATATTTACGATGTCATTTTATTAGATTTAATGTTACCCGAAATAAATGGCTATGAAGTCTTAGCCAAGCTACGGGAGCAAAATATTCAAACACCTGTTTTGATTTTAACGGCCAAAGATGGTATTGATGATAAAGTAACTGGTTTTCAAAAAGGAGCCGATGATTATCTGACAAAACCCTTTTATCGCGAAGAATTGTTGTTGCGAGTAAAAGCACTTTTGAAACGTTCCTTAGGTTTATATGAAGAAAGTATCTTATCTTATGGTCCTATTAGCTGCAACTTACAAAGTAATCAAGTGACTTTTCAAGAGACTGTTTTACCCATTCAAGGAAAAGAATTTGAATTGCTCGTTTATTTTATTCAAAACAAAGGCGTCATTTTAACAAAAGAACAAATTTTTGATCGTATTTGGGGATTTGATTCTGATACAACCATTACTGTGGTAGAAGTCTACATGAGCCATTTACGCAAGCATTTAAAGCCTACCGGAATCGCAAATGACTTTAAAACATTGCGCAATGTTGGTTACTTATTGCAAGAACAGGGGTAAAAGATGAATACAGAAATTTCCAAAAAACAACGCCGCCAATTCTTTTTACTAAATGCTGGCGCTTTTGCACTTATTTTTCTTTTATTAGGATTTATCGTTTTGCAGCTGTTACAAAGTTCAGCTTACCGTCAAACAGATGAATCTTTAAAAAATATTAGCCAAGATGAGCGCACGATTACAACTGAAATCACTCGGCTGAAAGAAGACAATCCTTTTTTAATGCAAAAATCAGATTTGCCCCCAATGGGAAACCGAAATAATCGTTTTAACTCTCAGATCATTTTGTGGAGTGCTGATGGTAAGATTTTGAATAAAGCCGTTTTAGGCGGTCGTTTTACAGAATTACAAAATTTAAAACTATCGCAAAATAACTTGGCAACGATTCAAACTTTGAGTGTGAAAACTGATGATCAAACACTTCATTTTCGTTCGATTACCCGCAAATTAGATACTCCGCAAGAAGATGTTGCTTATATTCAATTGTTGGAAAATACGGATCAAATTGACGCATCTTTGCAAACTTTCAAAACTATTTTAATTGTATGCATGGTGATTTTTTGGCTGCTTTCTTTAGCTGTTAGTTATTTTCTTTCTAAAAAAAATATGGCTCCCATTATTAAAGCGTGGCAAAAGCAGCAAGAATTTGTTGAAAATGCTTCTCATGAATTACGAACCCCTTTAACAATTATTCAAAATAGTTTGCAAAAGTTATTTACGAGACCAAATCAGACGATTTTAGAAGAGTCTGAGTCCATTGCCCAAGCCTTAAATGAAACCAGGCGGCTTACTTCTTTAACAAATGATTTGCTGACGATTGCCAGAAGCGATGCTAATGAAACAACTCTGGCTTTAAATACTTTACAAACACAATCCTTTATTTCTCAGTTAGCCAAACCTTTTCAAGAAATTGCAGGCCTAGAAGATAAAACTTTTATTTTAGAAAATTATGCTAATGAAAATGTGATAGTCGATGAAAAAAAGATTCATCAACTCTTGGTTATTCTTTTAGACAATGCACTAAAATACACGCAAGAAAAAGATAAGATCATCTTACTTTCCCAAATTACCCATGATGATTGGCTATTAGAAGTACGTAATACTGGGGCTAATATCAGCGATGAAGATAAAAAACAAATCTTTGAACGTTTTTATCGCGAAGAACGTTCCCGCAATAAAAACAGCGGTGGCTTTGGCTTAGGACTGGCTATCGCACAGCAGATTGTTAAAGAACATCATGGCAAGCTTTCTGTCCATGACTTAAATCCTAAAGGTGTTATTTTCCGTGCCAAGATTCCATTTAAAAATTAGACGCCAAGAAAAGTTGAACAAACCCCTTCAGCTTTTTGGCATTAAGGCAGAATTATACGAAATTGTCCCTCAAGTTTCTTATAATTTCAGCATATTGCCGTCAAGAGTTCGTTTATGGAGCTAAATCAAAGAAAAGCGAAATGAACGTGGTTAGCTCTCAAGCAATAAGATGGAATTTGAATAAATTGTTCTTCAAATTTCTTGAAATTTCAGCTTATTGTCGTCGAGAGTTCGTTTATGGAGCTAGATCAAAGAAAAACTAGTGAATTTATTCTTGGTGAAAACCATATATTTCCTTTCCAGACAAAAAAACTCCGAATACGTTAAACAAAAATCCATTTGTTTAACATATTACGGAGTTTTTTTACTATTCATCTAACCATTTTTGATATTGATTTTCCACTAATGCAACAGTTTCAATTGTTAATGCTGGTGTCATAATCGGACTGGTTAACAAACCTTGTTTTAAGCATTCATTGACATGATCGACTTCAAAAGCAAATTCACTTATAAAAGGAATGTGTAGGTCTTCTCTTCCCTCATTGGTGAAAATAGACGCCACTTGTGTTTTCCAAAAATTAGGAATTTCGATTCGTCCCTTTGTACCATAAATTGTCATACCGTTATCAGTGCCGAATTCAGTCGTTATAAAAATATTAGCCAAAATAGTAGCACCAAATTTCAAGCTCAAATCACTTTGTTGATCAGATCTCCCTTTTGGCATCACAGCATTTCCTGTCACATTTTGATAATTTTCATCGGTAATGTAATGCATATAATGAAGTGGATAGCTACCAGATCCATGTAAGGTCCCTCCACCTGCCTCAAGGCTTGGAAACCATTTGACGTGTCCAATATTAGGGTAAGACGTAAGAGAACGCATCAACTTAACTTCACCAATTTTCCCAGTTGCAATTGCTTTTTTCACTGCTAAAGTAATCGGTAAGAAAACAGCTTTTTGCGCTTCCATCAAAAAGAGCTGTTTTTCTTTGGCTAATGTAAATAATTCTTTTGCATCAGCTGCAGACAAGGTAAATGGTTTTTCCAATAAAACTGGTTTGCCAGCTTCTAAAGCTTGTTTGGCGGTTTCAAAGTGGCCTTTATTGTAAGTCGCAATATAAATGATATCAATTGCAGGATCGGCAAACATCTCGGCATAACTGCCATAAGCTTTGGGAATATGAAGTTCAGTCGCAACTTTTTGTGCTTTAGCTAATTCCCGCGAAGCAATAGCGGCCACGCTTCCTTCTTTACTAGCACGAATTCCCGCTACAAAACGCGGAACGATTGATGCTGTACTAACAATACCATATGAAATTGTCATAATAGCTCCTTTCTAAACCTCTAATTTCAACTCAGATTTCCACAACACTTTACACAAGATTTCAAAACACAATTGCGCATTTTCTTCATAAATAAATACGCCATGCCAAATCTTCCCGTTAGTAAAAGGGCTATTCATTTTTATAATGACACTATAAAATATTTAAAAATAAAAAAGCCAACCCTTGTGATACACCCGTCGACTCTTTACAACTGTAATTAAAATTTAACAGAAAGAAAGTGAATTTACAAAAATCTCCTCTTCTTTAAAACAAAAAAAGAACAGCTTTAAAGGAAAAACCCTCAAAGCTGTTCTTTACCAGTACCAAAATTGGCAGAAGTTCGGTCGTCCACTACCTACTTCCAACACCCTGCAAATCCGGCAGTGAAGTCTCCTTCTGGTGTTGCTGTTTGACTCGACCAAACAAGTTGGTCTTATCGACTCATCGCATGTCCATTACTCTAACTGTAAAATCTGCTCTTGTCAATCTTTTCTTACTTCTAAAAAAATTATCTGAATAAATTTGTACCATGCAAACGCTACGGTAAAGTTAATGAGTTGAAATTTACACCTGAAAAGCTTCACGAACTCGTTTGGAAATCTAACTATTAATTCCTTAGTATAAGGGTCACATACTTAGGGAATATCATATACTTCCTTTGAATTCAAAAAAAACTCTCATTTGACTAAATGAAAGTTAAATAAACAGAATTCACATATCAATATTTCGTTTCACTTGGTAATAAGATAGTTTGTTGTTTGCCATCATCGTAAGCATAAACTTCTTGTGGCAACTCATAAGAAAATGGGAAAGGTAAATCAATGTCCATCTCAACTTCGCTGTTTTCTTGCGAGAAGTGCATGGTTACTTTTCCATCATGATTTAGTAATTCAAATGCGATTAAATTATTCAAAGGTACTACCCCTTTTAAATCAAGGTCGATAATGAACCAAATGCTGTCAATTAATTCTCCTGGCATACTGGAAACGACACCAACAGAAGCAAAGCGGCTGCGTTTTTTATCAAATACTTCAAACAAATTCAAAACCTCCTAAGGCTGTGTTCACTACGCTTATCTCTCTTTAAATAGCTTTGGCCATTTTTTTGGTAGGATAAACACCAGTTAATGATTCTATACCTATCATACTTTAAATAAGTAAGAATGCAAAAAAATTGCACTTATAAAAAGAAATTGTAAAAGCTTTTTTAAATTGGCATAGCACTAAAATTTCTTCCTATGCAGTAAGTGATGCAACGAGACAAAACGCCCCAAAACTAAACATGACTTTGCCGAATAGCTCGGATAAAATACTCAAAAACAACTTGGCACCCTATAATGAAAAATGAAATTGGAGATACACTTGGACATTCTATGTAAAAATGCTGTACCTAAAAAAATAAATAATAATTCTATGAAAAACAAAATCGCTCAGCTCTCAAGCAATAAGATGGAATTTTAGCTTATTGTCGTAGAGTATTCGTGAAACTAAATCCAAACAATCTTAGTAAGTGGGCTTTAGAAATCTATCATCCTTTTAACTAAAAAAAGCGCCGCATCAAGCGGCGCTTTAACTAAAAATTACTCCACGTCAGCTGGTTCAGCTGGTTCGTCTGTTGTTTCTTCCGCTTCTTCTGCTTGCGCTTCGTTAACGGCAACGATTTGTTCTTCAGCATCTGTTACAATGGTGAAATCAGCATCTTTTGGTAAATCAGCCACTGTTAAGGTATCACCAATTTCAAGGTCAGTAACATCCACTTCAATACGTTCTGGTAATTTGTCTGGGGTTGCGGAAACAAGCACGTTGTACAATGTTTGTGTCAATACGCCACCAGCTTTGACACCTGCAGCTTCGCCGACAAGTAATACTTCAGCTTCCACTTCAGTTTCTTCTGTCATATTTACTGACAAGAATTCAACGTGGGTTAATTTTTTAGTAAAAGTATCTGATTGTGTGCCACGGACTAATGTATTCACGTTTTTACCATCGATGCTTAATACGATAACGGCATTCGCACCATGTTCACGGTAAATTTTTTCAAGAGCGGCCGCATCAACTGCCACGGGTGTACTTTCAATTTGATAACCATTTACAACTGCCGGTACTTTTCCTTCGTGACGCAATTTGTTGCGTAGGGAACGGGGACGGATTGCTCTTTTTTCTACATTTAATTTTACTGCCATAACTAAATTCCTCCTAAATTTTGGCCGCATACGCGGTAATCTTTAAAAGCAAATTTATTACTCAGCACATCAGTGTGGTACGTATAAAAATACGCAAAAGGACAGTCGTATGCACAACTGTCCTGTCAAAGTCGGTTAAAACTTTCTCCACCAGGTCGTAACGCTGTGTGTATGAGAAACTTTATTTACTTTACTATTTAACCTTAGGCCTTATTTAAATTTAAGTCAAGGAAAGTGCTGTTTTGCTGTGAAATTGTCTATTTTTCGCTATAATGGACAAGACTTTGCTATGGAATAAAGGAGTAATTATGCGTTTAGACAAATTAATTGAAGAGACGTTACACACGAGCCGCAAAGAGATGAAACGCCTTTTCTCAAAAGGGCAAGTGACTGTCGATGGCATAAAAGAAAATCAACAAAATCGAAATGTAGACAGTAATATTCACCACATTTCTGCTGCTGGGATAGAACTTTTCACCAATGAAGTCTATTATTTATTGGATAAACCAATTGGTGCAGTGACTGCCAACTCTGATTTGAAGTACCAAACTGTATTTGATTGCCTCGCTTTAAAAGATAATCAGCCTAATTTATATGCTGTTGGCCGCTTAGATCGCGATACGTCGGGGTTTTTACTTTTAACTAGTAATGGCCAGTTGGGTTATGATTTACTGCATCCCGTCAAAAAAGTGGCCAAAGTATACGAAGCGTGGATCAATGAAATCGTCACAGCAGAAGATATTGCCAAATTTCAAGAGGGAATCATCTTTTTAGACGGCACTCATTGTCAGCCTGCTATCTTAGAAATTCTATTGCTTGATGAACAAGTCGGACATAGTTTGGTTCGCCTTACTATCTGGGAAGGTAAATTTCATCAAGTGAAAAAGATGTTTTTGGCCTGTGGCAAAAAGGTGATTGCACTGCGTAGAATTGCAATGGGTCCTTTAAGGTTACCTGAAAATTCGCAACCGGGAAATTATCAAAAATTAACACAAACTCAATTAGCATTACTAAAACCATATTTTAGATAGAAAGAAGTTAAAAAAATGAATTATTCTACCCTGCTGTTTGATTTAGATGACACTTTATTAGACTTTAAAGCTGCCGAAGACCAAGCGTTACAAAAACTTTTCACTCATATGAATATGACACTGACGCCTGAAATTCAAAAACAATATAAAACCATGAATCACCAATTATGGCGAGATTATGAACAAGGCAAATTAACACGTTCAGAAGTAACCGATGGCCGGTTTCAAAAATTATTTGCCGCTTTGGGTAAAATCGTTGACGGACCAAAACTTGACCAGCAATATCGTCACTATTTAACACAAGGCCATCAACTATTAGGAAATAGCCACGCTATTATTGCAGATTTAGCCAATAAAGCGGATTTGTATATCGTGACTAACGGCGTCTCTGAAACGCAATACAAACGTTTAGAAGATGCCCAGTTGCTTCCATATTTTAAAGACATTTTTGTTTCTGAAGATACTGGCTACCAAAAACCAATGCCGGAATATTTTGATTACGTCGTTAATCGTATTCCTCATTTTGTTGCTCAAAAAGCTTTAGTTATTGGTGACTCTCTTACCTCTGATATTAAAGGAGCTAATAATGCTGGTTTAGATAGTGTCTGGCTCAATCCCAAAGCCAAACAACTCCTACCAGATGTCAAACCAACTTATGAAGTAAAAGTGTTAGAACAACTCTACCCTATTTTAGGTACTGCATTTACCGAAAAAGCATAGCATTTTCTGAAAAAATCTATATAATAGACCTAGTACAAAAAACGAAAGAGGTTTTCTCATGACAAAGAACAAGCCCATCATTATTGGTGTGACTGGTGGCTCTGGTAGTGGAAAAACGAGTGTTAGTCGGGCAATTTTCAATAATTTTCCTGATCACTCCATCATGATGCTGGAACAAGATTCTTATTACAAAGACCAAAGCAATTTAAGCTTTGAGGAACGTTTGAATACCAATTACGATCATCCTTTTGCTTTTGATACCGATCTTTTAATCGAACATATCAAAAAGTTAATGTGCTATGAAGCAATCGAAAAACCAGTTTATGATTATGTCGCCCATACACGCAGCAAAGTTACTCTGGTACAAGAACCAAAGGAAGTTATTATTTTAGAAGGAATTTTAATTTTAGAAGATGAACGCCTGCGGGATTTAATGGATATTAAAATCTATGTTGATACCGATGATGATATTCGGATTATTCGTCGTATTAAACGTGATATGGAAGAACGTGGTCGTACCCTTGATTCTGTGATTGAACAATATTTATCAGTGGTAAAACCAATGTATCATCAATTTATCGAACCTACAAAACGCTATGCTGATATTATTGTGCCAGAAGGTGGCGAAAATCATGTCGCTGTTGACTTGATTACAACCAAAGTGGCAAGTTATTTGTCTTAAAAAATCATCCAGTTTTTGATTAAGAGATGCCTTTTGGGGCATCTTTTTTCTGTCACTAAATTAAACTACCCCATTTGAAATTTTTTTAAACTCGAAAAAAAGATCAAACAGCATTAATGGTACTGTCTGATCTTTATCCCTTTATTTGCTTCTTAAATTTCTAACTTCACTGAAATTTTTTGAATCGGTACATCATAAAACGGATCTTCGCGGCGCCCTAAGAAATCTTTAGCCTGTTGTGGGAACACAGCATAACTCAATACATCCTCCATCGACTGTGCATATTTTTGTATTTGAGCTTCAAAGCCGGGCAGTTGTGGGGCCAGTAAGTCAGCTGGACGCACCGTAATTACTTTTTCATCGCCGATAATCTTCTCTTTAATTTTTTCATCAATTGCTACTGGTGGTTTGCCATATAGGCCTTTCACATAATCTTTAATCTCATTGGGAACAAGCTTGTAACGCTGGCCACTAATCACATTCATTAAAGCCTGTGTCCCTACCATTTGCGACAATGGTGTGACAAGTGGCGGATATCCTAAGTCAGCGCGTACTTTTGGTACTTCAGCTAATACTTCCTCATATTTATCTGAGAGCCCTTGTTCATTTAGCTGACTTAAGAGATTTGATAACATTCCTCCTGGAACTTTATACAGCAACGTTTTGGGCTCGACATCTTTTACTTTAGGATTCAATTTCCCTTCATTTCTAAAACGATCACGAACCGGATTAAAATGATCCGCAATTTTTTCTAGTTTTAATTGATCCAGTCCTGTTTCATATCCAAGTCCTGTTAACGCAATTGCTACTGATTCTGTCGCAGGTTGGCTCGTACCACCTGCAAAAGATGAAATAGCTGTATCAATAATATCGGCACCAGCCTCAGCAACTTTTAAATAAGTCATTTCTGCAATGCCGCTAGTAGCATGAACATGAACATCAACAGGTAAATCAACGGCTTCTTTAATCCGGCTAACCAGTTCAAAACCTGTTTGAGGCACAAGCACACCAGCCATATCTTTAATACAAATGGAATCAGCACCAAGTTCTGCCATCTCTTTTGCCAAATTGACAAAATAATCAACAGTGTGAAAATCACTAGTAGTATAAGAAATTGCGGTTTGACAATGTCCCCCTGCTTTTTTACATGCTTCTACTGAAGTGCGCAAATTGCGAGTATCATTTAAGGCATCAAAAATACGAACAATATCAATACCATTTTCCACAGATTTTTTGACAAATTCTGCTACCACATCATCGGCATAGTTTTTATACCCTAATAAATTTTGTCCCCGCAATAGCATTTGTAGTTTTGTATCTTTAATTTCTTTGCGAATCGCGCGTAACCTTTCCCATGGATCCTCGTTTAAAAAGCGCAAACAAGCATCAAACGTAGCACCGCCCCACATTTCTAAAGCGTAATAGCCGGCTTCATCCATCGTTTTTAAAATTGGCAACATATCGCTAGTAGGCATCCGTGTTGCAATCAGGCTTTGCTGCCCATCCCGCAATACGGTTTCCATAAATTTTATTTTTGACATTCAATCCCCTCCTGACTACTGGTTAGTTAAAGGCAATCAGGGGATCACCAGCATTTACAATTGCCCCTACTTGCACAAAAATCTCAGCAACTGTACCATCTTTTGGTGCCACAATCTCATTTTCCATCTTCATAGCTTCTAAAATCATCACGGGCTGATTGGCAATCACCGATTCTCCCGGATTGACTAACAATTTTAAAATGGTGCCAGGCATTGGTGCAGTGAGCGTTTCACTATCCACAGATGTCTTCACCTGATTTGGTTGCGGCGCAGATTCTGACTTTGGTGGATCTTGCGGAGCTAGCTCAGGTACCGCTGGTGTCGGTTGGGATGGTGCTGCAACAGCAGCAGGAGCCACTGGCGTTGATTGGGATGGTGAATTCCCAATTTCTTCCATTTCGACTAAATATTCTTTACCATCAATTGAAATTTTGAACTTCCGTAACATATAATCCCTCCATGCTATTTTCTTTGGTAAATTTTTTTAACGACAAATTCTGATTCTGGCTTCATTTCTGCCGCAATACTCGCGGCAATAACTGCAACTAGTTCTGCTTCTTGATTTTTTTTCATAATTTTCTTCACTATAAAAGAACTTTCTGGTTGATCCTTGGCAGCAATACTCGTCGCAACCATACTTACTAGCGCGTTATTGCCATCATCATTGGAAATGTAAAAAGGAAGTTCTTCCCATTGTTCTTTTTGTATGACAGTTACTTTGGTGGCTGTTTTTTTTGAAGACGTTGTTTGTATGCCATTTTCTTTAGTTTTACCTTTGCCAAATAAACGGTTCCAAAATCCCATCAAATACCTCCTTGATAAAATTTTACAAAAAATTGGTTATTTTAAAGACTGTTATAAAAAATAATTGCTCTATTTATTTTAACATACACATCTGTAAAACGTTTACAATTCACCGTTATACTTTTTTAAAACGAAGAAAAGCTAAATGGGCTCCTGTTACATTAAGGAAAATTATACGAAATTACTCCTCAAACTTCTTATAATTGTGACTTTATGATGCTAAGAGGATGTTGGTGCAGCTAGCCATCAACATACTTGGCATAGCGAATTTTTTCCTTATGAAAATCATATACCCCCTTTACAACAAAAAAACCACGCGCAAGGCGTGGGTTAGGATTGTTATTAATAAAAATCAAATTGACGAATTTTTTGTAAAAGATACGAACAGATGCTCAAACACATTAAGGAGCCAACTAAAGCTGGAATGACATAAAAGCCGCCGATTTTTGGACCCGTGGGACCTAACAAAATTCTACCTACCCAGCTACCTAAAAAACCAATGAGTATATATCCGAAAAAACCACTGCGAATGTCATTTCCGATAATCATGCCTGCGAGTAAACCTAAGATGCTCCCAACAATTAAAGACCAAAATAATTCCAGCATTTTGCCACCTACTTTCGTCATTTATCATTTATATTTTATCATTATTTATAAAAATATTATAATTATATGCAATAAAAATAGTAGGCTTAAACAATTTGTAAAGAAGAATTTTTCTTTCTCAATAAGTAATCATATCCATTAACAATATGAATATGCTTCCGGCTAAAACGTGCATACTTATCCACATATTCTTGACTTAATTTTTCTAATACAATCGCCTCAGGTAAAGGCATTTGGGGCAAAAAAAACTCCTCTAGACTATCGCCGCAAAAAAGCTGTAAACATAAATGATAACGATAAATATCTTGGATTGTAATCAAAGAAACTGCCGAAAGCTCATTTTCAATCTCCATCACTAGTTTTTCATAATTTTTTGGTAGCCAAATCTCCATGCCGAATAACTGTTGGATTAAAAATTGCCAACCGCGTTCATCTAAGTGATAGGGAATTTGGGGCGCACGACTATGTAAAATTTTTGTCTCCATTATGCTTATTTTAAAACCAAAGTCAGCTCGCCTTTGACTGATAGCACCCATGAAAGCTAAGAGCTCGTCAGTTTCATCGTGCATGGCGACCATTTGCATCTTTTTTAACTGTAAAATCAAATAGCGTTTCTGACTTTCCAAACCCATTATACAGTTTTGAAAATTATCATCTAACCGCAAATTGAAATTTTGCCATAGTGGTTTTAATCCTTCTAAACGCCGCCAAATCGTTTTACGCGCTACATAATGTTGTTGCGATAGCTGGGTAATCGTCGCTAAGGGATCCGTTAATTTTTGCCACAATAATTGAAAGGTTAAACTCTCTGATAGCAATTGATACCAGAAGGCTCTTTCACAAAACTGCGGGGTTACTTGTAACTGTACGCCTCTTTTAATTGGAATAAAATCAATTCCGATTTTCTTCTTTCTTTCAATTTCTGACCACCATTCACACAAGCGCTGAATTTTTTTAGCCGTAAAATGAAATTCACTTTGTAACTTTTCGTAGGACACAACCTCTCCCCTGCGCCCTAACGAATAGATACGCCAAATTGTCTTTTCATCCCGTTCCAATAAGCATTGATACACCATTTTCCCGCCTCCTCTTCTTTTAACGTTACAAAAATTAGAGGGTAATTTTTTCCATATTTTTCTTGTAGTTCAACCTAATTTGAAAGAAACAAAATGAACCTTTGCTCATTATGATTGCCAAAAAATAGACGAGTTGTTAGAATAAGTTTATTCATATACATGCAAAATCGCCGGGTTTTGCCAACAAAAAATGTTGAGAGTAGCACTTTATCCCATAGGCCCTAGGAGGATAACGTACTACTCTTTTTTGGAGGATTTTTTATGAAAGAAATTAGAGGATACATAGCGCGTAGTGTTTTAAGCACCTTTGGTTTATCCTTATATATTTTAGCGGACACTTTTTTTATTGCAAATGGTGTCGGTACCTTAGGTCTAACGGCATTAAATATTGCATTACCTCTTTTTAATCTTTTGAATGCTTTGGGTTTACTTTTAGGGATGGGAGGCGCTACACTATTTGTTTTAAAAGGAGGCACCAGTTACTTTTCCGAATTACTCCTAACTGCTATTGGATTAGGACTATTCTTTACCTTAGTGGATTTAACCGCTGCTGCTCCTTTAGCTGCTTTATTAGGGGCAAGTGCTGCCACACTAAATTTAACAACTACTTACTTGCGGTTTATTTTAGTGATGGCTCCTTTTTTCATTTGTAACAACTTCGTCTTGGCTTTTATTCGCAATGACAACAATCCTCAGCTTGCGATGAAAGCGATGCTTTTTTCTAGTCTTTTTAATATTGTTTTCGATTATATTTTCGTTTTTCCTATGAAAATGGGGATGGCGGGAGCTGCACTGGCTACTGTATTATCGCCTGTTTTAAGTTTACTAATTTTAAGTACCCATCGTAAAAAAAATAATCGCCGTTTAACTTGGCAATTTACTGCACCTCAATTTAAAACAATTAGCCGCAGCATCCAATTAGGCTTAGCATCTTTTTTGACCGAAATGAGTACGGGAATTAGTATTCTAGTCTTCAATCAAGTTTTACTTTTTCTAAGTGGCGATATCGCCGTTGCAGCTTATGGCGTTTTGGCAAATATTTTATTAGTCGGTCTAGCCTTATTTACAGGTGTTGCCCAAGGTGTACAACCGTTAATATCACAAGCGGCATCGAAAAAAGAAAGCAATAAAGTTTTTTATTATGTTCATTACGGCTTCAAAGTTAGTTTTGCATTGGCTTTGGTGCTTTATCTTATTGTGACAATTTTCAAAGCTCCAATTATTGGATTATTTAACAGTGAACATAGTACCGCCTTAGCAAAACTTGCAACGACCGGGTTGCCTATTTACTTTGTTGCACTTTTTGGTGCCTGCTTCAATATTATTTTTAGTATTTTCTTTGCCGCTGTAGGTTATGCAAAACAATCTTTTATTATCGCTTTATTGCGGGGGTATCTGCTAATTTTACCTTTTGTAATTTTACTGGGAAAAACTTTTGGACTGGCCGGCGTATGGGCAAGTTTACCTTTAAGCGAAGGTTTAACATTACTTATCGCTAGTTTCTTATTTATCCAATTAAAGAAATCTTACCGTAACGATGCTTTTTATTAAGCAATAGAACTAATAGAACTACAACAAACCTATCCAACTACTGTGGGAAGCGGCTCTGTGATCCACAAGAAGAACATTCCCAAGAAAAAAAACACAATGATTGCTAAAGAGAGCAGATCTTTATTACATTTCATAAAAAGACACGGAGGAAAGAAAAGTGAATAATATTTACGATGATGAAAAATTTTTTAACAAATACAGTCAAATGGCACGGAGTCAAAAAGGTTTAGCTAGTGCTGGTGAATGGCATACACTCCAAAAATTATTGCCTGACTTTACTGGTAAAACAGTTTTAGATCTCGGCTGTGGTTACGGTTGGCATTGTCTTTATGCAGCAGAACATGGAGCAAAATCCATAACGGGTGTTGATTTATCTGAAAAAATGCTGGCTGTAGCGAAAGAAAAAACAGAAGGTTATCCTGTAAACTATTTGCAAGCAGATATTGCCACGGTGAATTTTCCTGCAAAAACCTTTGATATTGTGCTCAGCTCGTTAGCTATTCATTATGTGGCAGATTTCAATCAATTAATTTTAAATATTAAAAACTATTTAAAACCTGAGGGAGTTCTCGTTTTTTCCGTGGAACATCCCGCTTTTACCGCAGAAGGAACCCAGGATTGGTATTACGATGATAAGGGCAATATTTTACATTATCCTCTTGATAACTACTTTAACGAAGGATTAAGAGAAGCTAATTTCTTAGGCGAAAAAGTCACCAAGTATCACCGCACGCTAACGACTTATCTCAATACATTGTTAGAGAATGATTTTACTCTTTTAAACGTAGTGGAGCCAACGCCTGCAAAAGAACTACTGGCGCTATCGGAAATGAAAGAAGAACTTCGTCGCCCGATGATGTTAATTATTAAAGCGAAAAACAATTTACAATAACTACTAAAGGTATGACAAAAATCTTGTCATACCTTTTTTAATAAACGGCACTATAAAAGCAACATTTGTTTAAATAAGCCGAAATTTCGGAAAAATTTAAGTATTACTTTCTTAAATTTCCCTCTTATTGTTTGAATCTAGCCCTTTTTGTCAGCAGTCCTTTTTGTAAAAAAGCAAAGCAAACTGATAACCTTCTTTTGTCAAAATCAAATCCCTATTTTATGTATAAAAAACCTCGTATCATTTTTGATACGAGGAAAATTGCTTATTTTGTTTCTTCATTTTTGTCATCTTTTAGCAGCGCTTTGCGAGATAAGTTGACACGTCCTTGGCGATCGATTTCAGTTACTTTAACTAAAACTTCATCTCCTAATTTCACCACATCTTCTACGTTGTTAACGCGTTCGTTTGCAAGTTGTGATATGTGAACTAAGCCATCTTTACCTTTGATTAAGTTAACAAAAGCACCAAATTTTTCGATTCGGACGACTTTACCTAAGTAAACTTCGCCGACTTTTACTTCTTTGGTTAATTCTTCAATAATCTTAATCGCTTTTTGAATCATTTCGGCATCAGCAGAAGCAATGGAAACCTTACCTTCTTGATCGATGTCAATTTTAACGCCAGTTTCTTCAATGATACTGTTAATGGTGTCGCCACCTTTACCAATAACCACTTTGATTTTTTCAGGATCAATTTGAATCATTTCAATTTTTGGTGCATATTGACTTAATTCTTTGCGTGGTTCAGCAAGAGTCGACGTTAATTCTGCTAAGATTTCAAAACGAGCTTTTTTCGCTTGGGCTAATGCTTCGCGTAAAATTTGTTCTGTAATCCCCTGAATTTTAATATCCATTTGTAAAGCAGTGATACCATCTTTTGTCCCAGCGACTTTAAAGTCCATATCGCCTAAGTGGTCTTCTAAACCTTGAATATCAGTCAAAATAGTATAATTTTCACCATCAGAGACTAGACCCATTGCAATCCCAGCCACAGGCGCTTTAATTGGCACACCGGCATCCATTAGCGCCAAAGTTCCCGCGCAAATACTTGCTTGAGAAGAAGAACCATTCGACTCTAAAACTTCCGCTACTAAACGAATTGTATAAGGAAAATCTGTTTCACTTGGAATTACTTGAGCTAAGGCACGCTCGCCTAAAGCACCGTGACCAATTTCACGACGTCCTGGTGAACCGGCACGACCAGTCGAGCCAACAGAAAATTGTGGGAAATTGTAATGATGGATGAAGCGTTTAGATTCTTCTACCCCTAAACCATCAATGATTTGGTGTTCCCCTAATGGAGCTAAAGTACAAGCGGATAACGCTTGTGTTTGGCCCCGAGTAAATAAACCAGAACCATGTACGCGTGGTAATAAACCAACTTCTGATGACAGTTGACGAATTTCGTCTAATTTACGACCATCGGGACGAATTTTATCAATCGTGATTAATTCGCGCACTACATCTTTTTCTAAGTCTTCCGCCACTTGTTTGATTTCTTTGGTAATCTGAACCAAGTCTTCTGTTTCAACATTGGCAAATTTTTCTGCGTAAACTTCTTTGACTGTTTCTTTTACTTTTTCAATTTCATCTTCACGGGCTAGTTTTTCTTCAGTCATAACAGCTGTTTTCATTACACTGTAGTAACTATCGTAGATGTCTTGTTTTAATTCTGGATCAACTTGTAAAAGTTTTACTTCCATTTTGTCTTTACCGACAGCAGCAACAATTTCTTCTTGGAAGGCAACTAATTCTTTAATTGCGTCAAAACCAAATAGTAAAGCGCCTAACATATCGTCTTCTGAGACTTCTTTGGCACCAGATTCTACCATGTTAATCGCTTGTTTTGTTCCAGCTACAGTTAATTCAATATCGGTTTTTTCAGCTTGTTCCACGGTTGGATTCAAGACATACTCACCATTTACTCGACCTACTTCAACACCTGCAATAGGACCGTCAAAAGGAATGTCTGAAATGGACAATGCTAAAGAAGAACCTAACATTGCGGCCATAGCAGGTGAACAATCTTGTTCTACGCTCATTACAATGTTGGTTACTTGCACTTCATTACGGAAGCCTTCAGCAAACATTGGGCGAATTGGACGGTCGATTAAACGAGCTGTTAAGGTTGCGTCAGTGGAAGGACGGCCTTCTCTTTTAATAAAGCCACCAGGAATTTTACCAACTGCATACATTTTTTCTTCATAGTTAATTGTTAAGGGGAAAAAATCTGTATCCTTGGCTTCTTTTGAAGATACCGCTGCGCTTAATACGGCAGTATCGCCATAACGCACTAAAACGGCACCGTTGGCTTGTTTAGCTAATTGACCGACTTCAACTTGCAATGGGCGTCCGCCCCAAGTTGTTTTAAATACTTGCTTTGTCATAAATTCTCCTATCTCCTGTAGATAGTGGGCCGCTACTAAACAAATGAAAAATTTGAAATGAGGTTCAAAACTTTCATTTGGTTAGTAGTTAGCCTTACCACTACCCCAGCATTTGTTTAATTTTTCATAGCAAAAAAGTGAGATTCAAGCTGAACCTCACTTTTAAGACGATAACGACTAACGACGCAATCCTAAAGCTTGGATCAATTCGCGGTAACGTTGTACGTCAGTTTTACGTAAGTAAGCTAACAAGTTACGACGATGACCAACTTTTTTCATCAAACCACGGTAAGAATGGTGGTCTTTTTTGTGGACGCGTGCGTGTTCATTCAAGTGGTTGATCTCTTCAGTCAACACAGCGATTTGCACTTCTGGAGAACCAGTGTCGCCTTCGTGGCGTGCAAATTTTGTCATGATTTCGTTTTTACGTTCTTTTGAAATTGCCATGTTTTTCACCTCACATTTTTATTCTCCCTGCGACTGAGTAAAGCGTTGGTGACTCGCCAAACCAAGTGACAGGTGGTGTGCAATGCACACAGGTTTACTTTACTTGATTTGAAGTAAAATTGCAAGTTCAACTGTTTCAAATTTGAATTATAAGGCAAAAAAATTGAAAACACTTAATGTAACCGTTATAATCATAACGTGCGTTTTTTGCGCATACATATTTTATAAACATCTGATGCCTTCATTAAACGAAGTGGTATCAAATAAAGACACGTTCAAAAATATTGCCTATTTAACCATGAAAGCAATCTTTTTAAACAGCTAAAAAATTGGAGGAAAATACTATGTCTACACTACTTGCTGTTAAAGGTCACCCACTAGAAGCTGAGGATTCTCACGCAGTTCAATTATTGGAAAGCTTTTTAACAACTTATAAAGAAACAAATCCCGAGGATGAAATTATTGTGGTTAATCCTTATGCGACAGATTTCCCGGAAATCGATGCCGATATTACTTCTGGCTGGCATGCGCTAATAAAAGGAGCAGAATTTACCGACTTATCTACAAATCAACAAAGTAAACTAGCTGCATTTAATGGTTTAACAGAGCAATTTGAAAAAGCTGACAAAATCGTTATTGCCAATCCATTATGGAACTTAAGCATTCCAAGTCGTTTGAAAGCTTGGTTTGATACGATTTGTGTCTCCGGTAAAACTTTTAAATATACAGCTGAAGGCCCTGTTGGTTTAGTTACAGGCAAAAAGGCGTTACACATTCAAGCCAGCGGCGGCTTTTACAATGGCCAAGACTTTGCTGCACAATATACTCGCCAAATGTTAAACTTTATTGGCATTACCGACTTTAGCGAAATCCTCGCAGAAGGTCTGGATTTTGATCCAACTAAGGTAGAAGAAATCATGGACAAAACCACTTCAGAAGTAGTGGCGACAGCGAAAAATTTCTAATCGCATTTTATAAAACGACCGCCTTGTGCGGCCGTTTTTTTGCGGAAAAAATCTTATTTTTCTACAAAAGGTTTCCCCCCGCAGAGAATGTTATTTCTGTTATAATGAGCTCGAGGTGATTACAATGGCACTAATCAATCGAATTCAAGGAATGGAAAACGAATTATCCAAAGCAGAGTTACGTATTTTCCGTTATATAAAAAAAAATATTGATAAAATACCGACTATGACCGCCGAACAAATCGCAAAAGGCTCTAAAACCAGCGCCCCCACCGTCGTGCGCTTTGCCAAAAAAGTTGGTGCTGCAAGTCTAACCGATTTCAAAATTCAAATTTCTGCGGAAAACCAATCCAATGTCACAAATCAAGAATATTCAGATGTGAAAAAGAACGAACCTATCGCATCTTTAAAAGAAAAGTTATCGCAAAATGCTCAATTAACACTACATGAAACGACGCAAATTTTAAGTGATGAAAAGCTATTAGCGGCATTGAAGCTATTGGAAACAAAAGAACGGATTTTTGTAACGGGAGTAGGGGCTTCCCATTTGGTAGCCGAAGATATCAAACAGAAGTGGGACCGTATTGGCAAAAGTGTTTCACTTGAAACAAACTATAACACTCTATTGCCTCAACTCATTAATACCAAAAAAGATGCGGTTTTATGGCTGATTTCAAATTCCGGTGAAACGCCAGAAATTATTTACTTTGCGGAAATTGCCAAAGAATTAAAAATTCCAATTATTACGCTTACCCGCTTTGGAACCAATCGCCTTTCAAAACTGGCGGACGTTTCACTGCAAGTTTCTCGCCCCCAAGAAGCTGATCAGCGTAGTGCAGCAACGAATTCTTTAATTGCTCAATTTTTAGCGGTTGATATTTTATTTTATTCCTATATCAGTCGCAATCAAGAAAATGCTGAAAAAATTTACCAATCACGCCAAATTATTAAAGACTTTCGCGAAAAACATTTTTAAAAATAACTAAAAAATCCGAATTGCCAGTGCATGATTACTTTTGCACCTGACAACTCGGATTTTTCTACTTAATCCATTCATTTACTTTATCTGAATTATTTTTGACCCATTCTTTAGCTGCTTGAGCTGGATCTTGCCCATCATGAACAGCTAACATAACATCTTCCATATCTTTTTGTTCCCAATGGAAATTGTCTAAAATTTTATATGCTTCGGGTTGGTCTTCTTTTAAGCCTTTACGAACCATCGTATTAATTGTTTCAGCACCACCCATCGTCCCTTTTGGATCAGCCAAATATTTTAAATCATATTTTGCAAACATCCAGTGAGGTGACCAGCCGGTGATAACGATTGGCTCTTTATTTTTAATAGCTTTTCCCAGTGCAACTGTCATCGCACCTGAAGAAGAAGATTCCACTGTCCAGTCTTTTAAATTAGGATAAGCAGCTTGAGTTTTGTCTGCTGCTTTCATAACCCCTGCGCCAGGCTCGATTCCTATAATTTGTTTATTCGCTTGATCACTTAGATCTTCTAGTGAGTTCACATTCATATAACTTGGAACCACGATGCCAAGTTTCGCACCACTTAGATTTTCACCTAAATTTTCCATCTGATCTTTGTATTTAGCGTATTGTGCTTGGTGAGTGTGAGGTAGCCACGCGGCAACCATCCCATCGGTTTCACCATTGGCAACAGATTGCCACATCACTGTCATATCCAAAGGCGTTAATTTCACATCGTAGCCTTCTTCTTTTAAGACTTCTGCAATCACATTCGTTGAAGCAACTTCTGTATCCCATTCAACATATGATAAATGAATAGTGCCTTTATTAGAAGCATGACTGCCAGCAAAAATGGAACCAAAAATCAAAGCGACAACTAACACCGCCACCCCGCCAGTAATCCATTTTTGTTTTTTCTTAGCAGCAGGATCAAGATTTCTTTTGCGTTCTTTTTTTGGCGCATTTAATTTTTGCGTAAAGCGATCAATGATAATAGCTAGAATAACTAATGCCAAACCATTTACAAAACCGTTCCCTACTTGGGCTTGTTGCAAGGCTGATAATACGCCTCGACCTAAACCAGGTGCACCAATCATGGATGCTGTTACTACCATTGATAAGGCTAACATCATCGTTTGATTAATCCCAGCCATAATGGTTCCTTTTGCTAAAGGCAATTCTAATTTGAATAACTTTTGTTTTCCCGTGCCACCAAAAGAATCAGATGCTTCGACCAATTCACTTGGAATTTGACGAATCCCTAAATTGGTCATGCGTACTGTTGGGGGTAGAGCAAAAATAACAGAAGCAAAGACCCCTGGTACCATCCCGATACCAAAGAAGGCAACGGCTGGAATTAAATAAACAAAAGCCGGCATAGTTTGCATAAAGTCTAAAATTGGCGATACAATCGTGTTGGCTTTTTCACTTTTTGCCATTAAAATGCCCAATGGTATCCCTATCACAATCGAAACCAAACTTGCCAGTAAAACAAGTGTGACGGTATTCATTAAATCATTCCATAGACCTTGATTATAGATAAATAAGAGGCCAAAAAATGTCAAAATTGTCAGCCCTGGTTTTTTCTTTGATAGGAAAAAGGCTGCAATAGCTAATAAGACAATAAATAGTAAAGGTGGGATAAATAATAAAGTATTCGTAATTGTATCCATAATAACTTGACCAATTGTTTGGACAAAACTAAACAATCCTGCAAAAGTTTTTGTCAACCAATCTGTAAAGTTCTCCACCCATTTTGCAACTGGAATTGCCTGTTGTAATAAATTATCCAACCAACTCCACCTCCTTCTCTCCTGTTTCAGCTAACGCTTCAATCACACTTCCTCGAATCACTACTCCTAGTAATTTATCTTTATCATCTACAACGGCTAAAGGTGCTTCTGCATCTTTGATGACATCAAAAATATCAGTTACTAACATATCTTGCGGAATTTTTTTAACATTTTTATCAATAACTTCTTTTAATGGTAATTGTTCTCTTCTGGCTTCTAGAGCTTTTAAAGCCGTCAAACTACCTTTTAATTGGCGCTTACGATCAACGGCTAATAACATACTAACGCCTTCTTTACGCATGCGGTTTAAAGCTACGTTAGGACCATCCGCTTCAATATTCATAGTAATCGCTGGTTCCATAATATTTTGCGCAGTTAAAACTTTGGAGCGATCCACATCTTCCACAAAATCTCGAACATATTGATTGGCAGGATTGGTTAAGATCTCTTCTCCGGTACCAATTTGCATAATTTGTCCATCTTTCATCAAGGCAATGCGATCGCCAATGCGCAATGCTTCATTTAAGTCATGTGTAATAAAAATAATAGTTTTCTTGACATTTTCTTGTAAATCTAACAATTCATCTTGCATTTCGCGACGAATTAACGGATCAAGTGCTGAGAAAGCTTCATCCATTAATAAAATTTCAGGATCATTCGCAAGTGCTCTGGCTAAACCGACGCGTTGTTGCATCCCACCAGAAAGTTGTTCTGGATATTGGTCTTTAAATGCAAGCAAACTAGAGTTTTCCAAAGCTTGTTCAGCTTTTTTACGTCGTTCTGCTTTGTCTACCCCACGTATTTCTAAGCCTAATTCTGTATTTTCTAAAATCGTACGATGTGGAAACAATGCAAAACTTTGAAAGACCATATTAATTTTATTGCGGCGAACTTCTTGTAAATCTTCTTTATTCATCTTGGCAATATCTTTGCCATTGATATATATTTCACCGCTAGTTGGGTCAATTAATCGGTTTAATAAGCGGATCAAGGTGGACTTACCTGAACCAGAAAGTCCCATAATCACAAATATTTCACCTTCATTCACTTCAAAGTTGGCATCATAAACACCAACTGTAGCTCCGGTTTTTTCTAAAATTTCAGTTTTACTTTTATGTTCATTCATCATGGCAAGCGCTTGTTGCTGCTTTTTACCAAATATTTTTGTTAAGTGTTCTACTTTCACTTTCGCCATTTTGTTACCCCCTATTTATTTTTGCTGTTTTAAAAACTTAGCAACAGCTTTCCTATTAAAGAAACAGCTATTTTGTTTCCTTATTAGGATGGAAAAAGCAAGTTTGAAAACAACTTGAAAATTTTCCTCTCAAAAAACTGACCACATCAGACTAACATCATGTGGTCACTTAGTCAAAAAAGAAAAACCAGGAAAAAACGTGAATTCGTTTTCCTGGTTATAACAGCAGTCATTTATTTACTTAAGGTTTTCTTAATATTTATCTTTTTCTGGATAAAAGAAGTTCATCATGCGCTGAAAGACCAATTCCTCTCCTACAAAAAAAACTGTTTCCCCGGCTTCAAACTTAGCATAGGGCCCTGGGGATAATAACAACCGCTCTTCGTGTTGGATAGCCACCACTGTTGCCCCAGTTTCTTGCCAAATATTTAAATCTTTAATCGATTCATGTAAGTGATTTGCTGTTTTATCCAGTTGAATCTCATAAGGTAAAAAAGGAGCTGTCTGCTGAATTCGTTTGGTTTGATTCACCAAAGTATCTAATAGCCCCGAAAAATTTTCCAATTCTTGTTGTTGACGCTCCACGCTGTTTAATATTTCACTTTTCAACTCTTGGATGGAGTGAACATCTTTATACTGTGCTAAATAGCTCTGGGCTTTCTCCCGGGAGGCTACATAGGCCCCACTCCCATGGTGAACATCCATAATGCCAAGATCTACTAAAACATTAATAGCTTTTCTCGCCGTTTCAGGTGATACGTTGAAATTACTAGCTAAAGTAGAGCGAGCGTGAATTTTTTCTCCTTCTTTATAGCGATTTTCAACAATTCGTTCGGCAATATCAACGGCAATTTGCTGATAGCGGGGAATTGTTAATTTTTTTCCGGCCATTTTTCTGACCTCCTTATCTTGCAGTCCATTTTGCTTAAATTTTTTCTATCAGCAAAACTTCGTTGTCATTTACTTACTATCACTTTCCCATTTTTTTTCAATTTCTACAAGTATTTTAAAAGTAAATACAAATTAATTGCTAAAATGAGTTCAAAAAAAGAAACGCGAAAATTCGCGTTTCTTTCTATTAAATAGATAATTAATAAATTATACTTCTACTTTCATAACGGGCGTTTTGGCTTCTGTTGCCCCCACTTTTTCTAAAATTTCATTTTTTACTTTATCCATATTTGTGACTAAGACCAGCATGTCTGTTCCTTTACCTGCCGCTTTAATAGCAGCAAGATCGACATCTGCCACAATCGTATCCGGTGTTACTTTTTGACCTTCTGCAACTTTCAAGTCAAATGGTTTTCCATTTAATTCAACAGTATTGACACCCATATGCAACAATACTTCTAAGCCGCTGTCTGTCGTAATTCCTACTGCGTGTTTGGTTGGGAAAACAGATGAAATCGTACCACTTACTGGAGCATAGATTGTACCTTCTTTAGGAATGACAAAGTAGCCTTCACCCATCATTTTTTGTGAGAAAACCGCATCAGTTGATTCTGATACTGGTTTTACTTCTCCGTTTGCCACCGCAAAAAATTCCGTTGTAGCCGCAGCGTCTCCAGCTAAAATAGTAGTTTGGACTGGGGCGACGGTTGTTTGTTCTTCGGCCATTTTTTCAGCCGCTAATTTTTCTTTAGGAATACCAAAGAAGTAAGTTGCCACAAAACCACCAGCGTAGCCTGCAAGTAAACCTAAGATATAACCTAACCAATGGCCGTTAGCAATTAACGGAATTAAAGCCGCACCAGAAGGGCCAATGGCAGTCGCGCCGACATTTCCTAAAGCACCAATAACTGCACCACCGACACCGCCACCGATACAAGCAGTAACAAATGGTTTCCCTAATGGTAATGTAACCCCATAAATTAACGGTTCCCCAATACCTAAAATACCAACTGGTAATGCCCCTTTAATCATTTCTGTCAATTCTTTATCTTTACGTAAACGAATCCACAATGCTAATGCTGCCCCAACTTGACCGGCACCAGCCATCGCTAAAATTGGTAATAGTTGCGTACTGCCTGTAGCTTCAATCATTTGAATATGAATTGGCGTTAAGATTTGGTGTAAACCAAACATAACCATTGGTAAGAAACTTGCTCCTAATACAAAACCAGAGAAAGCTCCACCGACATTTAAAATCCAGTTAATTCCGCCAACTAAACCGTTTGAAATAAAACCTGCTAACGGCATAATCAAGAAAATTTCTGCCAAACCAATGACAAGAAGTGAAATCGTTGGCGTTACAATAATATCAATTGCTTCTGGCACAATATCGTGTAATTTTTTCTCTACTTTGGAAAGTAACCAGACTGCAAAAATTACCCCTAAAATACCGCCTTGTTGTGCAGCTAGTGGCTGGCCATTAAACAAGTTGATAATTGGTGCCTCTGGATTCATCCCAGTTAAGGTTACAACCCCACCAATTACCCCACCAAGGGTTGGTGTTGCGCCAAATACTTGTGCTGCATTCACACCAGTGTAGATTACTAAGAAAGAAAACATCCCATTTTTCAAAATATTCATAACATCAATATATTGTTGCCATGTTGCAGCGTCTAGTCTGCCGGCAGTTACCATATTCGCTAAAACAGAGGCGATCCCCGCCACCAAACCAGCCCCAACAAATGCTGGAATCATAGGAACAAAAATATTCGAAATATCTTTTAAAAGCGCTTTAAAGGGTGACTGTTTTTGTTTAGCTTTTTGAGCCGCTTTCATTTCGGCCGCTTTTTGATTCACGGCATCTTTCCCGTTAGCTGAAGTTGGAATTTCTTCTCCTAAAGCGACACCTGCTTGACTTGCCATTTCTTTTGCGACTTTATTGACTTTGCCAGGACCGATAATGACTTGTAGTTGTTCATCATCGACGACACCTAAAACGCCTGGGATGGCCTTCAATTGTGCTTCATTTACTTCATCGCGGTCACGGACAGACATTCTAACCCGTGTCATACAGTGCGTAACGCTTTCAACATTGTTCATGCCACCGGCGCCTTTGTAAATCTCTTTTGCCAACTGTTCCAAACTTAATTCTTCTTTTGCCATGCTAACTTTCCCCCTTGAAATTATGAATTATTTAAAACTTTTCTTATTAAGGAGCTGCATTATTTTCAATGAAACAATGCAACCCCAACACTACTTAAATTGTTTTCTTTACGAAACCATCGGCTGCAATAAGCTTTTGTGCCGCAACATCTTTATCACTGTCAGTTAAAATCATGACGATTGCTAATTTAACATTTTCATCTGCGGCTGTAAAGAAGTGATCTGCTGTTTCATAATCTACTTCTGTCGCCTGCATGATAATCCGTTTGGAGCGCTCGACTAATTTTTCATTAGTTGCTTTTACATCGACCATTAAATTGTTATAAACTTTTCCGATACCAATCATTGAGATAGTGGAAATCATATTTAAAATTAACTTTTGGGCTGTCCCAGATTTCAAACGAGTAGAACCGGTCAGAAATTCAGGACCACAATCTACTTCGATTGGAAATTGGGCATGTTTTGAAATTTCAGCATCTTTATTACATGAAATCGTCCCAGTGGCAGCACCAACTTGACGGGCATAATCCAAACCACCAATAACGTAAGGTGTCCGGCCGCTAGCAGCAATCCCTACCACCATATCATTTTCATTTAGTTTTAATTCGTGTAAATCATTTGCTCCTAATTCAGCAGAATCCTCGGCACCTTCCACAGCAACAGTCATCGCCTGATCGCCACCGGCAATTAAACCAACTACCATTTCTGGATCAACACCAAAAGTGGGCACACATTCTGCCGCATCCAACACACCTAGACGTCCAGATGTTCCAGCGCCCATATAAATTAAACGGCCGCCTTTTTTGAAAGCTGCAATCGTAGCTGCAACTACTTTTTCAATACTTTCTAATTCTTTTTCAACCGCGACTGCTACTTTTTGATCTTCTTGATTCATTTTTTGACAAGCTTCTTGAACGGTCATTTCATCTAAACCAAAAGTTGCTTCATTACGACGCTCAGTTGTTAAGTTTTCTAAATTAATCTTGCTCATGTTCTTCCCCCATTGGTTGTAATTTGAATTTCATGCCGCCTTTAATCTGGCAAATTAAATCTTCATCAGCAGCAATTACTTGTGCCACCACATTTACTTTGTCATTTGCTGGTAACCCTTTGCGACACAATTGAATCTCGCCAGCATAACGCAAATATTTTTCATTATCTACCGTCACACTCCCCAAAGTGCGTTTTACCGTATTTTGTGCTTTAATTTGCGGAATCTTGCGGAAGCGCGCATCGGCACTGCGAATGACCGCATCAGCTTCATCCAAGCGATTAACATGATCACCTAAAATATAATTAAAATAATCCGTTCCGCAATTTTCTACTTGTAATAAAATTTCGTTGTTATTTATAAAACTTTTGAATTGTTCTTTTGTCCGTTCATTCAAACCACCATCACCAATATAAATTAAATCAACGGCAGCATTTTTTTGCCATAATGCCGCGGCTAATGGATGTTGATGGCGATCTTGTTCCAGTGTGGGCAGTCCTTCATAAAGTGGACCTCTTAAATTAGCATCACCCGGAACAAAGGCTTGAATGGTGAAACCATTTGCTTTAAGCCATTGATTTTTTTCCAAAAACCAACTCTGGGCTAAGCCCGTTTCTGGTCTTGGATAATAATTATGCCATGCCTCTAAATTAAAAAAATTAGCATTCGCTTTTTTTAATTCATCAATATCTTGTTGCGTAACCGTACTTGCATTTAAGGCAATTTTCATTTGTTGACTAAAGTGAGCAATTTGTCGATTGCTGATATGATAATCCATGCGCAATCCCGTTACCCCAATCTCTGTCAATTCTGATAAATTATCCATCTCAAATCCAGCTTTTGCTAATGCATTACCAGAAATATCTACCATTAAATCGAGATTTAATGCTTGGCACCAACTTCCCAATTGACTTAGGCGCTCACGGTATTTTGTGGCATCATCTTCTGGAATGTGCAACGAGGTAAAGATTCCTTTAAAACCCGCTTGTGCCATTTGAGTGACGTATTCTTTTTGCTGTTGTGATAGTGCTTCGTTTAAAAAAATCGAAAAACCAAACAATGAGATTCCTCCATCTTTCATGAAAAAATGATTAGTAATCGCTTACACAATGGAGTATACATCACGTTTTATTTTTACGCAACCTTTTTTCGTTATTTTTATTATTTTTTTGAAATATTATTTCTTTAGCTTTGTAAAATCTTAAGAAGAAAATTTCAAATTCCCACCAATTTGTATTCTGTGGTAAACTTACTTTTGAGGAAAATCAACTTTGAGGTGAATAATAATGATTACGATGAATGACATCATCAGAGAGGGTAACCCCACTTTACGGGAAGTTGCCAAAGAAGTACCGATGCCCCCAACGGATGAAGAAAAAAAACTTGGGGAAGAAATGTTAGAGTTTTTAAAAAATAGTCAAGATCCCGTAAAAGCTGAAGAATTACAGCTGCGCGGTGGCGTTGGTTTAGCAGCTCCACAATTAGATATTTCAAAACGTCTGATTGCAGTCCATGTACCAAGCAGCGATCCAGAAGATGATACACCTGTTCTTAGCACAGTCATGTTCAATCCTAAAATTTTAAGTCATTCTGTCCAGGATGCCTGTTTAGGTGAAGGTGAAGGTTGTTTATCTGTAGACCGTGAAGTGCCAGGTTATGTGGTGCGCCACGCTCGCGTTACGGTTTCTTATTACGATGAAGCAGGCGTCAAACACAAACGCCGCCTTAAAAATTATGAGGCAATCGTGGTGCAACATGAAATTGACCACTTAAACGGCGTCATGTTCTATGATCATATCAACGAAGAAAATCCTTTTGCCTTAAAAGAAGGCGTCTTAGTAATCGAATAAAAAAAATGAACCGCCTCAAAAGAGCTCACTTTGAGGTGGTTCATTTTTTTCATAAAGTAAAGATGAATGAAAAACTACATAAAAATTATTCTTGATATAAAATGCCTGCTTTTAAAAGAGCGGCTTTAATTTTCATTAGTGTTTCGTCATTTTCATATGCGATTGTATGCAGATGAATACCATTGGTTAATTCTAAAAGTAAACTGGCATTTGAACTACGGTATTTTTCCATGAATGCTTCGATATCTTCAATCGTCTTAATCTGCAAATTTCCCGTTAATTCGCCGTAAATATCATGATCTACAATCACATCTACGATTTCGCCACCATTTTCGACAATAATCCTTAGTTCTGTTTGGGTTTGCGTTGCATCGTGTTGAACGACAATCTGGCTTAATTTTCCTTGTCTTTTTCCTTGAAGAAGATAGCCACGCGCGGTAGCCTTAATAGCCACTCCGGCAGCACGCATAAGTGCGATATCTCCGACAATAATCTGACGACTCACGTCAAATTGTTGTGCAAATTTTGAAGCACTAATGGGCTTTTCTGCTTTTTGCAGTTGATTTAATATTTTGTCACGACGTTTATTCCCTTCCATTTTTCTCGCTACTTTCTGAAAGTTTTTGTTGTTGATATGCACGAGAATGTTTCATGATATCAGCAAATGTTGCGCGAATAGTTTCCACATAATCTGCTTGTGTAACATTTTTTACAACCTTGTTTAAAACAGCTGTTTCTCTTGTACTGTCCAAAACGGGTTGCTGTTGTTTCTTTTTGAAAGCTGCAATTTCGCTGACTGCCGCCATTCGTTGTTCTAATAGTCGCGTCAACTCTTGATCAATTTGATCAATTTTTTGACGTGCATTTACTAAACTGTCTGAATTACCATCTTCTGTAATTGTCTTAATGATACGAGCCGGATTGCCAGCAACAACCACATTATCTGAAAATGATTTTGTCACCACGCTCCCAGCAGCTACCACGACATTATCCCCTAATACTACACCTGGTAAAATAATCGAACCGGCCCCAAGCCATGCGTTGTTGCCAATGGTCACTGGTTTGCCATTTTCTAAGCCACTATTACGTTTCACTGGGTTTAAGGGATGTGTTGCCGTTAGAATTTGAACATTGGGAGCAATCATACAGTTATCCCCGATTGTAATCGGACAAACATCTAATAAGACACAATTGAAATTGGCATAGAAATTTTTGCCAACCGAAATATTATAGCCGTAATCAAATTGGACTGTGGGCTCCATATAAATGTTTCCTGCTACTGTGCCAAATGATTCTTTTAAAAGCTGACTGCGTATCTCAGCATCATATTCGTGATTAATCAACTGCATCTGTTCTCTAGCAAATTTGCGTTCGCTCACAAGTTCTGGATCTTCGGAAAAATAAAGCTCACCGGCAATCATTTTTTCTTTTTCACTAACCATTGATACCCTCCTAGATTTTAATTTCGCGAAATAAATCTTCTGCCGCACATTGTACCATGGTAAACGGTTCCTGAATAGCAAGAGCCGTCTGATTGATCGCCATGATATCGGCTTGTGGTTTATGATAATAAAGCAACTGATTAAAAGGAGCAACTTGAAAACTCGTACCGACAATCACAATCAAATCGGCTTGTTCTACCGCTTTGATAGCACAAGTAATTGTATCGTCTGTAAATCCTTCCCCATATAAAACAATATCTGGGCGCAGTTGCCCTCCGCAATTTAGATGGGTATCGCTGATTAAATAGTCTTGCCAAGCTATATTCTGCCCACATTTGCGACAATACACATCATATAAACTACCATGAAAATTCACGACATTTGGGCTGTCCGCCTGATCATGTAAGCCATCGATATTTTGCGATACAACCCAAACAGGTTTCGTTTTTGCAAGTGCAGCTATTTTTTCGTGAATAATATTGGGTCTAGCACTTGGATGATAAAGTTGTTTAATAAATTGATAAAATTTTTGCGGCTCCTGTAATAAACAATCATGACTCAGTAAATACTCAGGCTGATCAATTCCTGCATAAATTCCTTTTAATGAGCGATAATCTGGAATGTGTGATGGGGTAGAAACGCCGGCACCGGTCAAAAAAGTAATATTTCGTGCTGCTTGAATCTTATCTATAGCTTCATTTATTGCTGTCATCTTCAACACCTCATCTTTTATTATACGCTTGAAATATTAGTAGCGGTAATTGGAAAGTGAGAAAAAAGTTGATCAGTTGACCGACTTTTTTATGCATCATAAAAACCTAAAATCATGATGCCAATCATGATGGCTGCAATCACGAAGTAGTGTTTGGCTTTTAATTTTTCTTTTAAGAAAATACGTCCTAAAATCACGGAAACAATGGCATAAGCAGAAATTAAAGGTGCAACAATAATTGCTTTTTTCGTGGAAACCGCGCCAACGTAAAAGAATTGACCTAGCGTTTCAAAGATGGCTGCCAACCCTTTATCTTTTTCGGAAAAGACAAATACGTGCTCTTTTTTCACCCACTCTAAATATGCCCACAACACCAGTGCGACAATTAAGAAAGTTAATTCATAGCTCATATTGGCTTGATCTTCCGGCATTAATTTACGATATTCCAAATAATAACTATCAAGAAAAGTTCCCATACCATCAATAACCATATACAAAATAGGAAATAAAATGGCGATTGCACCAACACGGTATTTTTTGTCAATGGTAACACCCTCTGCTTTTAACTGGGCATCATCTTGTTCTTTTTCAAAAACCGACAATAATAAAATTCCAATTAAAATCATGAAAATTGCCGCTAATTGTAATCCGTTGACACTGTTGCCCATAATTAAAAATCCTAAAATTGCTGTCACAGCTCCGGAGGAATTACTGATGGGCGAAGAAATCGAGACTTCAATATAGCGTAGGCCAAAATAGCCAATTGCCATGGACAAAATATACATTGCTGACACAGGTAAGTATAAAAGTAAATTGTGCCAATCATAACGAATACCGGCGTAAATAACGTAATAAAATAAAACGTGAAGGCCCATAATTAACCCCACCATAATTGTGGTTTTCATGGCACTATGTCGGTCATTGGGATCATTGCCTTTCTTATAAAAAAGATCAGCTGTCCCCCAGGCTAAAATTGTAATTAATGCCGCTGCAAACCACATCTATTCTTCACTCCCTACTCACTTTTCTTTTTTAAAAGTAGCGTAAACTGCGCCAATCGTCAATTATTGTCTCTACGTACTTTTTTCCTTTCTCTTTTTAACCAAAATCGGCAGGATAAATGAAAATGATTTCAACTCATGACAGCGCCATGTAAACGTGATACAATACATTGGGAAAAACGTAACAAAGAAGTTGCGTTTATGTAAAAGCGAGGTGAAACCATTGGTACCATTTATTATTTATTGGGGCGTAATCCTAGTATGTATCGCATGGGCTGCGTTAAGCATTTTCTTTTCTATTTTTTATTTGGCCCGCAAAGAAAACGGCAATTTATGGGCATTTGCTTTCTTTAACGTTATTGCTGCTATCGTACAAGCAATCGTCTTGGCTATTTATCGCACCTGGGGTTGGGGCATTACCCAATACTCAAGCTTGATTTATATTATCATCGGCGTATTACTTGTCTTAACTGTTATCCAAGCTGTATTAGGCCGTGAACCAAAAGAAAGTATCGCATAAGAATTGCACTAAAAATACCGCTTTTTTGAATTAGTGACGAAAGACTGGCAACAAATGTCTTTTACTATTTCAGTTAAGCGGTATTTTTGTATAGTGCGCATATTGTATACATACATTTTCATGGATCTTTGCTGAAACAAAACTAAAAAAAGTATGGACAAAAACTAACAAGGATTAGATATTTTCGTTTATTTTAGGACAACAATCACTATCAAACAGGGGTTTACAGCTTTAATTAAAGAACTTTCATCTAACAAAAAATAATGTATATTCTTTCATTTTAATGTAAAAAAATTTGACACCTTATCCAATTTGACGTAAAATTCTTGTGTACTATCAACTGAATACGAGATACCTCCGTCACCGAGGTAGAGGTCGCATCATTCATTAATCCTGTTGAGTAAGCAAATATTAGGACGCAGGCCTAGGGAATGATGCCGAAATGGATCACGTGTTTGCTCACGGATTTGTTGGGACGCACGGGAAATACCTGGCGGACTGTCTTAGCTTTTGCTAAGTTGCGCTATGTTTTGTGAGAGGTTTGTCGACGAATTTTGCTCTTTGTCAACAGCCGATTTCTTTTCATACGAACTGATTTCGGCTGTTTTTTTATTTTTTCGCTGGCGGCAACTCCATTCATCTCTCTCGTGTTTTAAGTGCCCCACTTAAATTACGTTGGTATGGTCAAATACTTTTTAAGGAGCAGAACATGAATAAAAAAATTTCCGTTACCGCACTACTTACCATTATTTTAAGCTTTTTCACCGTCGCTTTTGCAGCGACACCAGCAGCTGCTGATAGCCAAACACCATCAGACACACTTCGAGTTGGGATGGAAGCCGGTTATGCCCCCTTTAACTGGACCCAAACAACAGATGCCCACGGTGCTGTTCCAATCCAAGGAGAAAAATCAGCTTGGGCAGGTGGCTATGATGTCCAAATTGCCAAAAAAGTTGCCGCGGGATTAGGTAAAAAATTAGTAATTGTTAAAACCGATTGGGATGGCCTGCCAGTCGCTTTACAATCTGGCAAAATCGATGCGGTGATCGCCGGGATGTCGCCAACTGCTGAACGTAAAAAAGAAATTGATTTTACAAATCCTTACTATGAATCTCATTTGGTTATCGTGACCAGAAAAGATAGCAAATATGCTAAAGCCAAAGATTTGGCTGACTTTAAAGGGGCAAAACTTACCGCCCAATTAAATACGTTTCACTATACTGTAATTGATCAGATTCCTGGTGTGCAAAAAGAACAAGCCCAAAAGAATTTTTCAGCGATGCGTGCAGCACTCTCTTCTGGTGTCATTGACGGCTATGTTTCTGAACGGCCAGAAGGTGTTACCGCAACATCAGTTGATAAAAATTATGCAATGGTAGAATTCGCCAAAGATAAAGGCTTTAAAACCAACCCTGAAGATGTGCAAGTAGCCGTTGGTATGCGTAAAGGCGATTCCGATGTTGCAAAAGTCAATCAAATTTTGGCGGGAATTTCAGAAGATGAACGTACCAAATTGATGGATGCAGCAATTAAAGAGCAACCTGCTGCCGCTGATAGTAACGATGAAGAATCCGGATTTTTACATGATATTAAAACAATTTGGAACCAATACGGTGGTTTATTTTTACGGGGAGCAGGTTTAACACTGCTTATTGCTATTGTTAGTACCATTTTGGGAACAAGCCTTGGCTTACTCATTGGCGTTATTCGCTCACTGCCAGTAGCTGAGAACAAAGTATTATTTATTTTCCAAAAATTCTTTAATTGGTTATTGTCCGTTTATATTGAAATTTTCCGTGGCACACCGATGATGGTACAAGCAATGGTCATTTATTACGGTTTGGCACAAGTTTTCCAAATCGATTTAAACCGAACCTTAGCAGCCTTTATTATCGTATCTTTTAATACCGGAGCTTATATGTCTGAGATCGTACGGGGCGGGATTTTTTCAGTTGACCCTGGCCAATTTGAAGCTGCACAAGCAATCGGGATGACACATGGGCAAACCATGACCAAAGTTGTCTTACCTCAAGTTATTCGAAATATTTTGCCTGCTACTGGTAATGAATTTGTCATCAATATTAAAGATACCGCCGTATTGAGCGTTATCTCTGTTGCGGACTTGTTCTTCCAAGGAACATCTGCTGCCGGAACGAACTATAAGTTCTTCCCAGTCTTTACTATCGTCGGCATTATGTATTTGATTATGACGTATAGCGTTTCCCGAATTTTACGTTTAGTTGAAAAACGGATAGATGGGCCACAATCATACATCAAAGCTGATGAAGCTGAATTAGAAGCAGAAGAATAGGGATAGTTTTAGGAGGAATAAACATGGCAGAGAAAATTATTGACATTCAGCATTTGAAAAAAAGCTTTGGAGAAAATGAAGTTTTAAAAGATATTGACTTTTCTGTAACTAAAGGTGAAGTGGTTTCCATTATCGGTTCATCCGGTTCTGGTAAATCAACTTTATTACGTTGTATCAATTTATTAGAAAAACCCACTAGTGGTGAAATTTATTATAAAGGGGCAAATGTCTTATCCCCCGGTTATAGTCTGACAAAATATCGGACGCATTTAGGCATGGTTTTTCAATCCTTTAATTTATTTAGCAATATGAATGTTTTAGAAAACTGTGTTACCGGACAGACGACTGTGTTAAAACGCAATCGTGCTGAAGCAAAAAAAATTGCATTAACTAACTTGGAAAAAGTCGGGATGGACCGCTACATTGAAGCAAAACCATCACAATTATCAGGGGGGCAAAAACAACGGGTAGCGATTGCCCGCGCCCTCTCAATGGACCCAGATGTCATGCTTTTTGACGAACCAACCTCTGCACTTGATCCAGAAATGGTAGGCGAAGTTTTAAAAACAATGAAAGCACTCGCTCAGACAGGGTTAACCATGGTAGTGGTAACCCACGAAATGGATTTTGCCCGTGATGTCTCTAATCGCGTCATTTTTATGGATAAAGGCGTTATTGCAGAACAAGGCTGCCCAGAAGATATTTTTGGAAATCCAAAAGAAGAACGAACGAAAAAATTCTTACACCGTGTTTTAGATAAAGAAGCATAATTAGAATAACCAACGGCTAAAAGTCTCCTCTACACCTTTACTTTTAGTCGTTGGTATTTTTTTGTCAAAAAAGCAATAACAATCTAACATTGAAATTTTCTGAAAATTATCCTAAAATTAAGCTAGCACTCTCCAAGAAAAAAATTCAGAGGGAATTTCCCCAATTACAAAGGATGAAAATTTGATGGAATCGCAAGAATTAAGTCGCAGTTTAAAAAATCGTCATGTCCAGTTAATTTCAATTGGAGGCGCGATTGGTACTGGTTTGTTTTTAGGGGCAGGTAAATCAATTCAATTAGCCGGACCCGCTATTTTATTTGCTTATCTAATTACAGGGTGTATTTGTTTTTTGATTATGCGCTCATTAGGCGAATTACTTTTATCTAATACCGATAAGCATTCTTTTTTAGATTTTGTTGCAGAATACTTAGGAAAAAAATGGGCTTTTCTAACCGGATGGACCTATTGGTTTTGTTGGATTTCTATTGCTATGGCCGATTTAACCGCGACTGGTCTTTACGTACGGTACTGGTTTCCCCAAATCCCCCAGTGGTTACCGGAATTAATTGCCTTAGTTTTATTAGTAGCCTTAAATATGATTGCCGTATCTTTATTTGGGGAACTTGAATTTTGGTTTGCTCTAATTAAAGTTGTGGCCATTATTGCTTTGATTGTAGTGGGTGCTTATATGATTGTTACCCATTATCAAACTACTGCTGGAGTAGTAAAAGTTAGTAATGTTTGGCACCATGGCGGTTGGTTTCCAAAAGGAATGTCCGGTTTTGTGCTTTCTTTTCAAATGGTAACTTTTGCTTTTGCTGGTATTGAATTGGTCGGACTTGTAGCTGGGGAAACAAAAAATCCTAAAAAAGTTTTACCTGAAGCCATTAACAATATTCCGATTCGCATCATTTTATTTTATTTAGGGGCTTTATTTGTCATTATGGCTATTTATCCTTGGAATAGTTTGAGTGCTAGTGAGAGTCCGTTTGTGGAAGTATTCTCAGATATTGGCATCACTGCCGCGGCCACCGTCATTAACGTCGTAGTCTTATCTGCAGCTGCTTCTGCTTGTAATAGTGCAATTTACAGTACCGGACGGATGCTCCGCTCTTTGGCTCAAGAAGGGAGTGCCCCAAAACCTTTTGAAAAATTGACCAAACACCAAGTGCCCGGTAACGCTATTTTCTTTTCTGCTTTAGTGATTTTCATCGCCGTTATCTTAAATTACTTCATGCCCAGTGAAGTCTTTACCATTGTTACGAGTGTCGCAACTACCTGCTTTTTATTTATTTGGGGAATTCTTGTCTACACTCACATGAAATATCGTAAAAGTATCTTAGGTAAAAAAAGCCATGCTTTTAAAATGCCTTTTTATCCTTATAGCAATATCCTGATTTTTGCTTTCTTACTCTTTGTAGCAGTTGTCTTACTCTTATCAAAAGAAACCCGTGTCGCAGCCCTTGTGACCCCTATTTGGTTTGTCATTTTAAGGGTAATCTATCATTTTAAATTTGAAAAAAATAAGCTTTAGCAGTACCATTTCTATAAAAAAAGCGTTCATCTCACTGATTTTGCAGTGGTTGAACGCTTTTTTATTATTCGCATGTAAACAAATCTTGATCGTGTACGTAATGAAAATAAAACTTATATTTCCAAACGATTTTGGATTTTCGCAGCTGTTTCATAAGAAGGTATCCAGATGGCTGAAACGATAAAACGCCAAATAACCCAATCGTAGGATGCCAAAAAACTGCCGCTATAAGTAATAAATTAATTACCATTGACAGCCCACTACGACGATCATGACGTAGGAGTTGTGTTCCACGGGTATTATCATCATTAGCTTTTAAAATTTGCTTGGTTAAAATACCAAAAGAAAAGCTCCACATCGTATAGACAACCACATAGGCTAAAGCCGGCCAAAACATCCCCGGATTACTCCCTACCCATTGGGTCACAGCCGGACACAAAGTTAACCAAAACAACCAAAAAATATTGGCCCAGATTACGCGATCATCTACTTTTTCAGTCATCTTCATTACCCGATGATGGGTTACCCAAATAACTGCTACAAAAATGAAACTAATCGTATAGGCGGTTAAAACATCTCGCATGGCTAAAAGCGATGCTAAAGTTGGTGCAGCAGGAAAACGAATTTCCAATACCAAAATCGTGATGACAATGGCCACTACGCCATCTGTAAAAGCCGTTAAACGTCCTTTTGTCACTTTTTTCACCTCAATTTATTTTAGCACACCTGATAGATAATCGGCATTTTTTAGCCAAGAGGACAATTCATGGCATTATCTAGCTAAACTTTCAGAAAACTCTTGAAAATCGCCGTCAATTCTGTTATTTTTGAAACACTTATCACTTAATAGAATTGTCATTTCACGCTTTGGGGAGCGGGAATCAGACAATCGCAAAATAATACGCAATAATTGATAGAATTTATAATTTTCGAGGTGGAAAATGGAAAAAAAGTTACAATTTAAAGATTATTTATTTGTCGGTTCGATGTTATTCGGTCTATTCTTTGGCGCAGGCAATCTAATTTTTCCCGTCCATATGGGGCAATTAGCCGGTGCCAACGTTTTTAGCGCCAACTTGGGCTTTCTTGTAACCGGGATTGGGCTACCCTTTTTAGGTGTTTTAGCAATTGGCTTATCCCGCAGTAGCGGATTGTACGATTTAGCTTGTCGCGTGAATAAAACCTATGCCAAAATTTTTACAATTTTACTGTATTTAGTAATCGGTCCCTTTTTTGCTTTACCGCGATTAGCTACAACATCTTTTGAAATTGGCTTGGCACCTTTTTTAGCTAAAAGCCAGACTACTTTAGCCTTAGCAATTTTTAGTGTACTATTTTTTATTAGCGCCTGGGCCCTGTCCCGCAAACCAACTAAATTGTTAAATTACGTGGGGAAATTTTTGAATCCTTTATTTTTAGTATTATTAGGCGTTTTAATTTTATTAGCCTTTTTAAATCCTATCGGCAGCATTAGCGCAACACCAATTCAAGCTAATTATACCGACCACGCTTTTTTAACAGGTTTTACAGAGGGTTACAACACATTAGACGCTTTAGCTTCATTGGCTTTTGGTATTATTATTGTCACCACTTTAAAAGATATGGGTGTCAAAAAACCAAGTACCATTGCCATGGATACGGTTAAATCAGGTTTCATTAGTATTCTTTTAATGGGTATTATTTATACGCTTCTTTCTTTAATGGGAACGATGAGTCTTGGCAAATTTGCCATTTCCGAAAACGGTGGGGTGGCTTTAGCAGAAATTGCTAAACACTACTTAGGAACTGGCGGCAGCATACTATTAGCCTTTATTGTCATTATCGCTTGTTTAAAAACTGCAATTGGATTAATTACAGCTTTTTCAGAAACGTTTGTTGAATTGTTCCCACAACAAAAATATACTACTTTTGTTACCGGTGCTAGCTTACTAGCTTGCTTGTTTGCCAACATTGGTTTAACGAAAATTATCGAGTTTTCTACTCCGGTTTTAATGTTTACCTATCCATTGGCAATTACATTAATCCTCCTTGCTTTACTTGGTCCTTTATTTAAACAACGGGCCAGTGTTTATCGCTTAACGACTTACTTTACTTTATTTGCAGCTATTTTAGACGGACTAAACGCCGCCCCAGCATTTTTGAGAAATTTGGCCCCTGTTCAAAGCCTACTTCATTTTGCCAATGATTACCTACCTTTTTTCCAAGTGGGAATGGGTTGGATTGTGCCGGCACTCCTTGGTTTTATTGTGGGTTTGATTTGGACAGCTGTAAAAAAAGCACCCGCTGAAAGTTAACAATAAATTTTCTCTGTATTTCCATTTTAAATGACAATAAATAAAACGCCTGCTTCTTTTAGGAAGGGGGCGTTTTTGCGTGTGCTTATAACTGACAGCCTGACCAAAAAACGATACAATGAGAAAAAGGAGTCAAAATATGGAGGGATATTTATGGTATATGAAGAGCTGATGATGGATGCATCAACGCTATTAAAATTTGAACTGTTCCGCAAAATGATGTTTATTGGTCGTCCCAATTATTCAATTGCTGAACTAGCGCAAGAAATGAACCTTAATTACCAACAAACCGTTATTGATTTAACGGAGATTGATAAAGAAATTAGTGAGATTCGCCCAGAGCATGAAAGCTTCTTAATTGGAGCGGGAAAAATTAATTGTCTGAATTTGACTGCAACGATTGATGAATATCGTTATTATTTGTTGCAAAATTCTGTTCCATTTCAATTTATTTTATATTTTATCAATGAAGAAAATCCAACAATTGAAGATTTTTGTGATCGCTACTTCTCCAGTCGCTCCACAGTCTCGCGTAAAATTGAAAAGTTAAAAAATTTTTTGAAGTCATTTAATTTACGTTTTACATATACAGAAGCTGGCATAGTTGGAGATGAACGTCTTGCCCGCTTGGCTTTATTTAATCTAATCTGGCTGGGTACTAGAGGAATCGTTTGGCCGTTTAAAGTATCTGAAGATAAAGTGAACCAAATGGTAGCAGCTTTTGGAGAATACTTCCCCCTTTCTCGTACTTATTTGGGAAGTTTAGAGCTAAAATATTTTGCGGCGATTTTCTTACTCCGCATTAAAAAAGGTATTTTTGTTAAATACGATAAAGCTTATGACTGCTTAATGAAAAATAATGACTATTATGATTTTACCCGCTTAAATCCTTTAGTCGATAATCAATTAACCGCGCGTCAAAGTAAAGCGGAATCGAGTTTTATATTCTTTTTAGCGCATTTCATTCCTTTTTATACGTTAGAAGACGATCCGACTTTAGCTCAAACTATTCACGATTTTAAAAAAGAACCAAATCCTGTTGACAATTTGGTAGAAGAATTTTTACATTTCGCCAAAGAAGAATTATTCACCAATAATCCTTCTATTTTAGATCAACCTCTTGTCATAGGAAATTTATTAAATATTACTTTTGGTTACTATGTAATTAAATATCGGATGCCAACCATCCAACGTTTGTTAGGACCAAAACAAGTTTTTGAATCGCCAATCCGAGAAATGGAAGGAAAGATCCGTACCTTCTTTGTCGATAAAAGCAATAAAGAGCCTTATGATGCTTTTGTTAATAACGCAACCATTAATAGTCTCGTCAATGGTTTTACGCAAGTATTAATGCCACTTTATGACACCATGACGCATGCGAAAAAAGTTGAAGTCGGTGTTGCAATTGAACATAACTACTTAATCGTAAAAAGTATCTACCAATTCATGTCGGACTTAAAATTTGTTAATTCTGAAACTTTTGCTAGCCAAAAACAAGATCATTATGATTTGATTATCAGTTCTTCTTTATTGATAAAAAATCAAACACCAAATTCAAATTTCTTTTTATGGGAGTTAGGCCAAGACGACGAACAATATATCATTTTATATAAACGTTTACGCAAAATCTTTAATGAAAAAAATAAGTAAGCGCAAATAAGGAGGGACGCTTATGCGTTGGAAGGGTGGACGACAAAGTCAGAATGTCGAAGATCGTCGCAGCAGTTCCGGAGGACTATCCGGAGGCTTGATTGGCGGGGGCGGCATTGGTGTCTTACTGATTATTTTATTTTCTTTATTCTTTTCTGGTGGCAATATTGACTTAGGATCTCTTTTAGGGAGTGAAAACAGTCCAATTACTGCCCAACAGCCCACCGGAACCGATGATCAAAAAGAGTTTGCCAGTGTGGTATTTGGTCATTTGGAAGATTATTGGAATAGTGAATTTAAAACAACAGAATATGCCAAATACCAACAAGATTACGAAGATCCAACCTTAGTTTTATACAGTGGCAGCGTCCGTTCTGCTTGTGGACAAGCTTCTTCTGCCGTGGGTCCCTTTTATTGCCCTGGAGATCAAAAAGTCTACTTGGATTTAAGTTTTCAAGAAGAGTTATCGCAACGTTTCGGTGCCACCGGAGATTTTGCTATGGCCTATGTAATTGCCCATGAGGTCGGCCATCATGTGCAATATGAGTTGGGAACCTCTGCCAAAATGGAACAATTACGTAGCCGTCTTTCGGAAAAACAGTACAATCGCTACAGTGTAGCTTTAGAATTACAAGCAGATTACTTTGCTGGGTGTTTTGCCCGTTATTTAGAAAATAAAACCTACCAAGGACAACCTATTTTAGAAGTAGGGGATATTGACGAAGCGATGCAGGCGGCAAATCAAATTGGCGATGATACCTTGCAACAAGAAGCACAAGGATATGTGGTTCCAGATAGTTTTACTCATGGTACTTCTGAGCAACGGGTTGATTGGTTTAAGCGCGGCTATCAATACGGCGACTTAAACCATGGTGATACATTTAGTGCCTATAATTTAAGTTTATAAATGCTTATGATACTCCAATAATAATAAAAAACCTGCTTAACGGAGACCACATCTATCCGGTAAGCAGGTTTTTTGTATGTAAAGAGCTGTGTAAGTTCCTTTCGCTTTTCTAGATGTCCAGCACATGAACCAGCTCTCTACGGCAATAAACTAAAATTTCAAATAAATCGGAAGAACAATTTATTAAAATTCCAGCTTATTGCTTAAGAGCTGAGTAAGTTCCTTTAGCTTTTATTGCTTAATACTTTTTTAAAGATATTTACCAATTTTTGCTTCTTTGATTCACAAAATATTCATAAATGGTTTGTACTATATAAGTGTACCAACAAACAACCCTAACTAACACTTTTTCATTTTTAACTCCTTGCCCGTCGCCTCCCTAGCGACGGGCCCTTTTTATCTCTTCTTATAAGAAGAGATAAAAGAACTTTTCTTCAGCTCGCCAGCAGACGAAATCTTACTAAGTTACTCTTCAATTTCTTGAAATTTCAGCTTATTGTCGTAATGACCTTATTTTTTATAAAAAGCATATAATTTCCTACAAAAAAACTACGCCAGCTATCCGCCGCGTAGCTATTATCCCTTTATGATTGTCGCGTAATACTGGTGCGTTGTCCTGTTTTATCCAAAATACTGACCTTCCGGATGGACTCTAATGGAATCATGCGTATAGGCTGTTCTTTATTTTGCGGTTGCATGATTAAATGATTAGGATTTAATTGTTTATTTAAAATCCAACCATAAACTGTTTCATATTTGACGCTATTTTGACTCACATCCAACTGTAAAACCACAAGACTTTCTTTTTCGGCAGCCAAGACTAAAGTTTCAGCCATTTCCACTGAAATCTTTTGCTGTAGCTCTTTATCCATATTATCACTTAAAAATCCTTTTAATAAGGCATTCGAGGTATTGGCCACGAAATTGCCGAATTTTTTAACATTCATTTTTTCTTTCATTGCCGCCACCCCTTCTAATAAGTAAGCATATTTTATCAAATTTCCGTAAAAAGACAAGTTTTTTTGATTGTTTAATCAGCAGTCAAAATTTCCAGCCAGGGAGCCAAACCTACTTCAATCAACCGTTTTGTCTCGTAAAAATCCCCCGTATAGTAAGGATCAGGAATAGACTCGTTTTTTCTCTCAGCTACTACGGACAAGTAAGAAGCTACTTTAGCAGTTTTATCTTGGGGCGCTACCGCCAAAATATCGGCGACATTCTCTTTATCCATTCCTACAATGTAGTCAAAGTGATAAAAATCTTCTTGTTGCAATTGGCGTGAAACCATAGCCGAAAAATCAATTCCAGCCTTTTTTAGAATTTTTTGCGTGCCCGGATGTGGCGGGTTGCCAACTTCCCAACGACTGGTGGCAGCAGAATCTACACTAATTTTTTTGCCTGCTGCAATCGTATATTGACGAAATAGTCCCTCAGCCATTGGTGAGCGACAAATATTGCCTAAACAAACAAATAAAATGCGTTTCATCTTATCCTCCTATTGTTCTTCTTGCTGATATAAACGATACGAATAAAATTCAACATCTTTTGCTAAACGAAACATTTGTGTCGCCACTTCCAAGGGGGGAACAGGATAATCATCTTCAATCCAAGCTAACAACACCCCGCTACAGCCATAAGTGAAAAAATGGCCATAAAAATCTTTATCCGATTCAGATAAATAGTTTTCCGTATCAAAGTCTTCAAATAATTTACGGAAAAGTCGCCCGACAATTTTGGAAAACTCACGAATTAAAATTTCTTTGCGGTCTGCCACTGTTTTGCGATAAAAATCACGATGCTGATAAATAGCTCGCAGCATTTGCAACACTTGTTCTTCCCAGTTTGCTAATGATAATTCGTCACTCGTTAAGAAATTGAGTGCTTCTGTGTAATAAATAAAACGCAATAGTTCATCTTTATCTGCAAAATGATAATAAAAGGTTTGGCGATTAATTTCTGCTTTTTTGGCAATCATTTGCACGCTAATTTTACTATAGTCAGTTGTTTTTACTAGCTCAATTAACGCTGTTGCAATCTTTACTTTTGTTTGATTAACTGCCATCCCAACACACTCCATTATTCATAAGGATAACCAAAATGTTCATAGGCTAATCCAGTGGCAATTCGCCCACGGGGAGTTCGTTTTAAAAATCCTTTTTGAATTAAAAAAGGCTCATACATATCTTCCACCGTTTCGGTTTCTTCTCCAATGTTTACCGCTAACGTACTTAAGCCAACTGGTCCGCCACCATACAATTCAATCATCGTTTTAATTAATTTTTGATCGACATAATCAAGCCCCGCTTCATCGACTTGCAGCAATTGCAAAGCCTGAGCGGCAATTTTGTCATCAATTATACCATCTGCTTCCACTTGCGCAAAATCACGCACGCGTTTTAATAGCCGATTGGCAATTCGCGGGGTCCCCCGCGAACGCCGGGCAATCTCGTGTGCACCAGTCTCGACAATCGCAGTAGTAAAAATATCAGCCGAACGTAAAACGATTTCTTGTAAATCTGACTCGCGATAATATTCCAAATGACTAATAATACCAAAACGATCCCGCAAAGGCGCAGAAAGCATGCCTGCTCGCGTCGTAGCCCCTACTAAGGTAAAAGGAGGCAAAGGAAAGTGGACAGGATGCGCGGTTGGTCCTTGCCCTACCATAATGTCAACATAAAAATCTTCCATGGCCGAATACAACATTTCTTCGGCGACACGGGGCAGTCGATGAATTTCATCAATAAATAAAACATCTCCTGCTTCCAATTCATTTAAAATCGCCACCAGATCGCCGGGTTTTTCTATAGCTGGTCCACTCGTAGTCCGAATGTTTACATTCATCTCATTGGCGATAACCATCGCCATGGTGGTCTTTCCTAATCCAGGCGGGCCATAAAGTAAAACATGGTCTAAAGACTCTTCTCGATTTTTAGCCGCAGCGATATAAATAGACAGTTCATGTTTCACTTTGTCTTGACCAATATACTGGGACAAAAATTGGGGACGTAATGATTTTTCCAGTAATTGCTCTACCGATTCTTTTTCTGGTGAGACAAGCCGTTCTTCTGTCACATCTTCTCCTCCTTTCTATTTTTTCATCACAAGTTTTAGTGCCGCTCGTAAATATTCATCTGTTGTCTGCATTTCTTCATTTGCCAAAGTTTTCTCAACTTTTTTGACTTCTTTTGCACTATAGCCTAAAGCTGCTAAGGCCTCCATTGCTTCTGTGAGCGCTATTTTACCAGTAGATTGTGGTAAGAGTTCCAAGTTCAATTGCGGATCGTATAAGTCGCCTAATTTTCCCTTTAAATCTAATATCATTTGCTGCGCTGTTTTTTTACCAACACCTGGGAATTTGGTTAAATAAGTGACATCACCGGATTCAATCGCATTAATCATGCCCGTATGCTCTTCTCCGGCCATAATTGCCAAAGCCGATTTAGGTCCGATTCCTGAGACACTAATCAAGCGCAAAAAAAGTTGCTTTTCAGCTAATTTTTTAAAACCATATAAGATATGGGCATCTTCTCGAATAACCTGTTGCACATATACTTTTGCCTCTTCTTGTTCTTTAAAGCGATACGGATTCCCCACAGCAATTTGATAACCAATTCCTTGATTTTCCAAAACAATGTAAGCTGGGGTAATCCCCGTAATTTTACCAATCAAATACTCGTACATTTTTTTGTCCTTCCTGTACATACGTTCCCCTTATTGTAGCATAGTTTGACAAAGGACAAAAGCTGACTATTTGACAAGTGGTAAATATTCGCCATAACCTGCAGCTTCCATTTCGGATTTAGGAATAAATTTTAATGCGGCAGAATTAATGCAATACCGCAAACCACCGGCATCTTTTGGTCCATCACTAAAAACATGGCCTAAATGAGAGTCGGCATCTTTACTTCGAACTTCTACTCGGTGCATGCCATGCGAAAAATCAGCTTTTTCTTTAACCCCTCGTTTTTCAATTGGTTTTGAAAAAGCAGGCCAACCACAGCCGGCATCGTATTTATCCGTTGATGAAAAAAGTGCTTCGCCACTAACGACATCTACATAAATTCCCTTTTCATAAAAATCATCATACTTCCCGGTAAATGGTCGCTCCGTTGCATTTTCTTGCGTCACAGCATATTCTTCTGGTGTTAATTGTTTTTTCAATTCTTCTTTATTCATATCAATCACTCCTTTAAGAAAATAGTACGCCCATCTATTTAAAAGCAGAAATTTTATGCTTGAAAAATACGCAGCTCTTAATGTTTCATAAACTCAGCTTTACGCTGAATTTAGACAACATTAATGGCTGCGTATCTTTTTTAGATGATCTTTTTCAACATTTGATTCACTACACCAACAGGAAAACCGACAATACTGTAATAATCACCATCAACTTTTTTCACAAAAAGACTTGCTTGGCCTTGAATGCCATAAGCACCAGCTTTATCTGCATATTCTCCCGTATCCAAATAACGATTGATTTCCCCATCGCTTAATTCAAAAAATAAAACTTTAGCTGGGACTAATTCTTGTAAGATTTGATGTCCTTTCCGCATTACAACTGCTGTATAGACGTGATGCATGCCTCCACTCATCTCTTTTAACATCACAAAAGCTTCTTTTCGAGAGTTTGGTTTGCCCAAAATTTTACCATGATTGACAACAATGGTATCACTGGCAATTACCAAATCTTGGGGATGCTTTGCAGCCACGACTTTCGCTTTTTCCTTTGCCATATGAATGACATATTCTTCCGGCCGATCTGTTTCTTTTACAGTTTCATCAATATCTGCCGGCTCCACTTTGAAGTCTGCTACCAAACGGGCCAATAACTCTTTTCGTCTGGGTGATTGTGATGCTAAAATAATTGCCAAGAAAAACTCCTCCTCTAATTTGCTTCACTTAAAAAAATATCTCTCATTCTATATTTGAAACCTCAATTGTTCATTCTAAAACTACTCCTCTAACCTTTCAAACAATACGATCACAAGAAAAGCATAATGAACTCGTTTAACGCGCCAGCAATAAGACACAATCGCAATAAATTGCTCCTCAAATTTCTTAAGATTTTGGCTTATTGTCGCAGCGTGTTCGTTCATTATGCTAGACAATTAAAAGCATGAGGAACTCGTTTAACGCGCCAGCAATAAGATACAATCGTGATAAATTGCTCCTCAAATTTCTTAAGATTTTAGCTTATTGTCGCAGCGTGTTCGTTCATTATGCTAGATAATTAAAAGCATAAGCTGTGGTTTAGCGCTTTTGAAAAAGCGAGAAAAGTTTTTCTGGCTGACAGACTGCTTTATTCCTTTGTTCCGAGTCCTTGAACTGTTAAATCTTGGATACTGGCTGCTGTTTGATCCGCAGTAACGTTAGCTTTAAAAGTTACCTTATCTCCTTCTTTAATAAAAATAGCATAAGGACTATTGTTTGAATTCACACTATACACAGTATTATCATCTTTTAATAAAAAGGATACTACGGTATTGCTACCATTGGCGAGTACGACGATGCGTTGAACTACACCACTTTTTTGAGCTAAAGCGTCTGCTTCAGTACTACTATTATTACTTCCTTTTGTTGCAAGTTCAATCCGATAAGCATCCAGCGCATTTTGCGCATTTTCAGCATCCACCACAATATCGTTATCCACTGCATTAATGTAAACATATTTTTTAAAAATGCCTTTTTTATCCATTAACGAGACAATCCACGTTGGCACACCGTCAATATTGTAAAGAACTGGCATTTCAGCATCCCATTTCTTTTCAGGATAAATTTTTGAGGCAATGGATATTGCACCATCACTATCCATTATTCCAACTTCAGAATCGCGGTAATATGTCAACTGTCCACTGCGAGCATCGATTAATGAGTAACCTAAGGCCGAGTCTTGATCATCATCGCCACTAGTAAAATCAGTGAAGTAATTTAATTGTCCTTCTTTACTAAGCATCGGTGTAATTTGTCCGGCAGCGTAAATACCATTATCCGTTGGGACTTTGACATCTTTTTTAGCTCCAAAGACAAATTGATTCCACCAGCCTTGCCCATAGCGTCCAAAGAATTCGTTCATACTGTTGGCCGCAGCCGAAGTAATCGGCGCATCTACAAAAGCAGGCGCTTTTTTACTGTCATACAATTTGACATCGCCTGTTTGTGCGTTTAGCACGGCTGTTTTGAAATCATTATAATGCATTAGTCCTGTGACCCCATATTCCTTATATAATGTTTGAATATAATAAGGGATACCTTTATCATCAATTTCCAGATTGATTTTTCCATAAGAAGCATAACCAGGAAAAGCAGCATAAATTTTTCTTCCCGCATCTTGATTAAAAAAGGCGGAAGGCGTGTACTTCAATGGCTCTTTGACAAATTCAGGTTGTGCATTGATATCGGTGGCACTAATTTTGAAATAACCGGGAACTTCCCCCAATTTAAGCCATTTGAAAAAGCCATTGTATTCCACAGTTGCCACATAAACATACTCACCATTGATTGTCTGGGCAGTAATACCATCTAATGTAAACATATTGGAATTGGGAATGACTGAAAACTTCTGCAGCATTTTCCGCTTCGCCATATCAGGAGCAATTGCAATTGGCGTTTCTTTAGTTGAGGTTAGCACTTCTGCTTTTTCCTTCGTCTTTGCAGGGATTGAGGAGTAAACCTCATCAATGGATGTAATTGCACTAATTTTAGAAACAGCAAATAATAGCACCATCAACACCATTACGGCGGCAAAAACTTTCCCCAATTGAGCCGATACTAATTTTGTATCAAAAGAGATATCTGCGCGCTTAGTGGAATTCAACGTATTCTTACGTATTTTTTTGCCCGCTTTTATAACCGACAGGTAAAGACTTGCCAATAAAATAGCCGTAAATGCTCCCCACAAGTTGTACCATAAAAGCGAACTTAAATTTTTACTAGGTAGCGCAATATATAAAAAGCCTGCCATCACAAATAACTCAAAAATAGTTAGAATGAGCAAGCCTTTACGGGGACTTGCTTTTTTCATCACTGTTATCAAAATATTAACAGTTAATATACCAATACCAAACAACAACGTTAAAACAACAAAATCAACAATCATCCACTACACTCTTTCTTTTATAAGACTTTTATCCATTATGCCAGAAAATAGGCAAAAATACTTCAGTCTTTGGCGGTATTTACAAACCTTATTTTTCAAATTTGCAATATGAAAAGCGAAAATGACTTGTTCTACTCTCTCCAGCAATCATCTCGATATATCGACTTTATTTCTGGTGAAAATCAGATAATCTTTTTTCCAACCAAAAAGCAGCACAAAAATTACCGTTACAATCTTCGTGCTACTTCCAAATTATTTATTCAATTAAAAAGCTTAATCTTCCAAACCAGCCATTGGTGAACGATGAGGATCTTGAATGCGTTTGAACATTTTTTCCATATCGCCATTACTAAAGTGAATCAATACCGGGCGGCCATGGGGACAGTTAAAGGGATTTTCACATAAGGTTAAATCTTGCAATAAAACTCGTGCTTGCAATTCATTTAAATGGTGGTTGGCTTTAATTGATCGTTTACAACTCATCATAATCGCTGTCGCTTCACGAAATTTCTTGACGCTAACGTTACCTGTAGTGAGTAACATATCAATCATTTCTCTGGTAATACTTTCCTCTTGTCCTGCGGGATACCACGTTGGATGTGCGCGAATAATAAAACTATTTGCACCAAAATCCTCTAATTGAATCCCTACATCTAAAAGCATTTCCTTTTTTTCGCGTAATTTAATCGCATCACTGTTGGGATAGTCCAACACGATTGGGACGAGTAACTCTTGTAAATTACTGCTGACATCGCCAATTTTTTCCCGAAAATATTCGTACTTGATACGTTCTTGAGCGGCATGCTGATCCACAATATAAAGGCCATCACTACTTTGGGCAAAAAGATACGTTCCGTGCATCTGTCCAAAATATTCCAGTTGGGGAAAACGTTCAACAGGTTTTTCTGCTTCTAAAGCGGCAATTGCCTTATTCAAAGCCTGACTTCCTTTTTGATCATGAAGACTAAATTCAGGATGATCCTGCTCACTTTGAATTTCTGCCGCTTTTTCTTCTTGTGATAAAACTTCGTCATTTTGGTTTTCTTGTGCCGCTTTACTGGAGGCAACATGAGTATCTGCTGTTTGATTATCCACAAGTGAAGAAAAGTTCGCTTCATCTTCTGATACTTGGGGATAACGGAATGTAGGCGGAAATTCGGCTTGAATTTCGGCGGATTTTCCTTCAGGGAAATTATCTTCTGTTCTTTTTTCTGCTGATTCTTTACGATTTTCATGGTGGGTTTTTGCAACTTGTCCACAGTCATCCACAGCTTTATCCACAGACTGTGAATTACGGTAAATAAATTTACCGCTGCTTGGATCAAAGGTAAGGCCATTACTTTTCTTTTCGGCATTTGGCAGTTCCATTTGTAATTGCTCGGTTTGTTCTTGTTCTGTCCGCGGAATTTTTTTCTTAAAGTCTAAATTTTCTCCAGCATCAGGAATTAGATTTTCCGTTTTCAAACGATCATTAATCGCTTTACTAATTAATTTGGTTAATTCTGGTTCTTTGGACAAGCGCACTTCTTGTTTAGTAGGATGCACGTTTACATCTACTAACAAAGGGTCCATCGTAATTTCTAAAACGGCAATTGGAAATCGACCTACCATTAGTTTTGAACCATAGCCGGTAATGATAGCTTTGTTTAACGCAAAATTTTTGATGTAGCGTCCATTAATAATAGTGGAGATGTAATTGCGACTCGCTCTTGTTACTTCTGGTAAAGAAATATACCCCTGAACAGTAAAGTCCAAATCTTTTGTCTCAATTGCCAACATTTTTTTAGCGGTTTGAACACCAAAAATACCAGCAAGCGTTTGTTTTAAATCGCCATTTCCCGCTGTGGTTAACATTTTGTTACCATCATGGACTAAGCGAAACGCAATATTGGGATGGCTAAGAGCCAAGCGATTGACGATATCTCCAATATTGGCAAGTTCTGTTTGTAATGTCTTAACGTACTTTAAGCGAGCCGGTGTATTGTAAAATAAATTCTCAACCGTAATTTTAGTGCCTTGTCGCAACGGAGCAGGCGTATCTTCCACTACTTTTCCACCTTCTAGCCGCAGTAGAGAACCTTGGGTAGTACCCTGGACCGCCGTTTCAACGGTAACGTATGAAACAGAGGCAATACTTGGCAATGCCTCACCGCGAAATCCTAAAGCCCGAATTCGAAATAAATCATCGCGACTATGAATTTTACTTGTCGCATGGCGTTTAAAGGCATTTTTCACATCATCTTCTGCAATCCCTTCACCATTATCGGTGACTTGAATCTTTTTTAGTCCGGCTTCTTCGACTAAAATATCAATTTGTGTAGATCCTGCATCAATCGCATTTTCAACTAATTCTTTTACTACCGAAGCAGGGCGCTCCACCACTTCACCGGCAGCAATTTGATTGGCAAGACGTTCAGATAACTCTTGAATTTTACCCATCGTCTGCCTCCTTTTCTAAATTCGTTTTTGCAATTCATATAAAATATTTAAAGCTTCTCTAGGAGTAGTATCCAATAAATCAATTTTTTTCAAGGTATCAATGACCCCTAATTCTTCTGTAGAAACTTCTTGGAACAATGAAATTTGTTCAACTTCTTCTGAAACGTGTGGACTTGGATTTCCTACTGTTGGTTCTTGTTCCAAGTGTTTCAAAATCGTTGCTGCACGCTCCAACAATTCAGTTGGTAAACCTGCAATTTTTGCTACGTGAATACCATAGCTCTTATCGGCGGCCCCTTCCATCATTTTGTGCAAGAAAACTACTTCACCGTCTTTTTCTACTGCTCCGACATGAATGTTGCGCAACTGTGGCAACGCTTCATCTAAAACAGTCAATTCGTGATAATGAGTTGAAAAAAGCGTCTTAGCTTTTACTACTTTATGAATATATTCAATAATTGCTTGGGCTAAAGCCATACCGTCATAAGTTGCCGTTCCCCGACCTAATTCATCAAATAAAATAAGGCTGTTGGAAGTTGCGTGACGTAGTGCTTGATTGGCTTCCATCATTTCCACCATAAAGGTACTTTGACCGGCAATTAAATCATCACTTGCGCCAATTCGGGTAAAGATACGGTCAAAAATTGGTAAGTCGGCACTTTCAGCCGGTACAAAACTTCCCATTTGCGCCATAATGACAGTCAGTGCCAACTGCCGCATATAGGTGCTTTTCCCTGACATATTTGGTCCAGTAATTAAAAGAATTAATGTTCCTTGATCCATTGTAATCGAATTGGGAATATATTCTTGATGGCCCAAAACTTTTTCCACCACTGGATGACGTCCTTCTTTAATAGCTAATTCTTGTTTATTATTTACATTAGGCCGCACATATTGATAACGCTCAGCAATCGTTGCAAAGCTTTGCAACACATCGACGCTGCTAATCGCTTTGGCCAATTTTTGCAAACGTGTAATCGCCTTTTTGATTTCTTCTCGGACGGCTAAAAAGAGTTGGTATTCTAAATCAACGGATTTTTCTTCGGCTTCTAAAATTTGCGTCTCTAATTTTTTTAGTTCCGGTGTAATAAAGCGCTCGGCATTGGCTAGTGTCTGTTTCCGTTCATAGCGGCCTTCTGCTAAATTCCCCAAATTTGCTTTTGTAATTTCAATATAGTAACCAAAGACACGATTAAAACCAACTTTCAGGTTTTTAATGCCAGTAGCTTCCCGCTCGGTCGCTTCTAATTCTGCTAACCACTGTTTACCATTGCGCATAGCTAAACGATATTGATCTAATTGTTCATTAAAACCATCTTTAATAACGTTACCTTCAGTAATCGCTAAAGGTGCTTCTTCATTAATAGCTTGTTCAATTAACGACACCAAGTCATCGAGTGGCTCTAAATCTAGTAATAAATTATTCCAAGCGCCAGTATTAATACCATTTAATAATGTACGAATTTGCGGCACTTGAACTAAGGAGGTTTTTAATTGCAATAAATCTCTACCATTTACATTTCCAAAAGCTACGCGCCCTGCTAAACGTTCCAAATCATATACTTTCGTTAATGCTTCTTGCAAATCTGCCCGTTCAAAATAACTCTCCAATAAAGACTGCACCATTTCTTGGCGGGCATGAATTTGTTTTTTCTGAATTAAAGGACGATCCAACCATTGTTTTAACAAGCGTCCTCCCATAGCCGTCTTGGTTTCATCAAGTAACCACAACAACGTTCCTTGTTTTTTACCAGTACGAATGGATTGGGCTAATTCCAAATTAAACTTCGAATAGTAATCCATCTTGAGATAGTGATCCGGTTGATAACTTTCCGCTTTTTGAATATGGGCTAAACTGCGTTTTTGGGTTTCTGCTAAATAGCATAAAAGTTTGCCAGTGACTTCTTTTTCGCTGTCTTGGTGTAATTCACTCGTCAAAAATTGAAATTCTGCGTTCTCTTTCATTTCCAATTGACTTGAAAAAACCAAGTTTAAGCGCTCTTTTAGAGTTTTCTTCAATTCATCTGTAATTTCACTGGTAAACACAATTTCTTTGGTCTGCAGCGCACTCGCTTCATTTATAACCGCTTCTTCATCTGCTAAAGTCGCCGCTTTTAGTTCGCCAGTACTTAAGTCTACATAAGCAAAACCATACTCCTCACCATTAAAACTTAAAGCTGTCAAAAAATTATTGTCTTTTGCAGCCAGCCCTTTGGCATCCATGACTGTTCCTGGTGTAACCAATTGAACAACTTCTCTTTTTACCATGCCTTTAGCCGTTTTAGGATCTTCTACTTGTTCACAAATGGCTACTTTATATCCTTGTTCAATTAAGGTATCAATATAACCTTGCGCCGCGTGATAAGGGATGCCACACATGGGAATGGGATCATCTGCATTACGATTACGACTTGTTAAGGTCAACTCTAAGATTTGAGCGGCTTTAATCGCGTCATCGTAAAACATTTCATAAAAGTCCCCCAATCGATAAAACAAAAAGGCATCTTGATAATTGGCTTTAATACTTAAATATTGTTCCATCATAGGGGTATTTTTGGTTTTTTGAGGCATGAAAGCTCCTCCTTCAGTTATTTCACATTTTTTACTAAAATTTATTCTAGCGTCAGTATTACTTTAATTTTGAAAATGACTGGACAAATTTTGCCAGCGTTACAGCTGGCTCTTTAATCCTCTTTAGCTTGATCTGCTAAATTCTCTACTGTTTGATTTACTTCTTGAGAAATATTTTCTGTTATAAAATGCAACAGATCGTTCGCTAAGGTCAGCTTCTCTCGATAGGCGAGAACTAAAGGATGATTTTCATATTCTCTAGTATATTCATTGGCAGCTGCAAGCGCTGCTTTTTCCGCCTCAGGTTTACCATAATGGGCAAATTGAACTGCTTCTTGTTGCGCCGCTTTAATTTTTTCTTCTAGCTCTTGTAAGCGAGAATTATTCGCCACCTTTAGTGCAATTTTGCGATAATCTTTGACAATCTCATTTTCAGCTAATGCGTTGGTTAATTCATTTAGCGCAGCTGTTACTTCTGGTTCAAATTTTTCCATTTTTTCTTCCTATTCATAAAAAGGACGATCCGCTGAAATTTGAATCGTCTCAATTTTTTTAGCGTGACCATTTTTTTCATCAATATCAATCACACAAGCAGACAAAATAGTACGTCCTTCTTCCACTACTTCAAAGCGTTGCGGTAAGGCGGTGATAAAACGTTCAATAACGCCTTCTTTTTTCATACCCAAGATGCCGTCATAAGGCCCCGTCATTCCAACGTCACTTAAAAAAGCCGTTCCTTTGGGCAAAATACGGCCATCATTTGTCTGCACATGTGTATGGGTTCCCACAACAGCTGAGACTTTACCATCTAAATACCAGCCCATTGCTTGTTTTTCACTGGTGGTTTCTCCATGAAAATCCACAAAAATGTAAGGTGTGCGCTTTCTGGCTTCTGCTACTAATTCATCAGCCTTTGTAAAAGGATCATCAATTGCTGTCATAAAAGCTCTTGCTTGTAGATTGATTACAGCGAGTTCAATTTCATTTACTTTAACAAAAACCATCCCTATTCCTGGAGCCTTCGCAGGAAAATTGGCTGGCCGAATCATTTTTTTGGCATCACTGATAAATTCAAAGATATCGCGATTATCCCAAGTATGATTGCCTAAAGTCACCACATCTATACCATCTTGTAAAAATTTTTTGTAGATTTTCCCAGTAATTCCGCGGCCGCCAGCTGCATTTTCACCATTGGCAATGGTGACTTGGGGACGATACTTTTTCTTTAATTTTGGTACATACTCCGTAATTGTTTCTCTACCTAATGAACCTACAACATCTCCAATAAACAATACCCGCACAAATTTTCCTCTTCTCTTAAATGTCTTGCTCTATTATAGTTGTTTTTTCACCGAAAAAAAAGTGTTCCTTATTTTACATAACCAAAGCTTTTTCAAATAAATACACTTTAAGTAAAATGCAAATAGTTTAATCGTTTCATCAAAAGTTCCCGCATATTTTTTGTACTACAAACGATTTCAAAGTAGTAAGATAAAAACGTGCTTTGCCTTTGGTGGCAAAGCACGTTAAGTAAAAGAATTAAAAAGAAAGAGGACGCTGATCATTTTCATGAACAATCTCCCGAAAATCAGCTAAGCCAAGTGCCAAACCCCGAATTAAAATTTCAGCCGTTCCAATATTGGTGGCTAGGGGGATTTCATACACATCACTTAAACGGATTAATGCCGTCACATCTGGTTCATGGGGTTGTGCCGCTAGTGGATCCCGTAGAAAGATGACCATATCCAGATCATCGGCAGCCAGCATCGCACCGATTTGCTGATCGCCTCCCAATGGACCTGATTTGTAACGATGAACCTTTAGTCCGGTCGCTTCAGCAATTCTTTGTCCGGTCGTTCCCGTAGCATACAACTCGTGTTTTTCCAATATTTCTTTGTAGGCGGTTGTCATTTGAACCATTAAGTCTTTTTTACGGTCGTGGGCAATTAAAGCAATTTTCATTTTTGGCACCTCCATTTTAAATCAATGCTAATTCTTTCAAAGCATTAAAAATACCATCCTCATCATTTGAACTCGTAACAAAAGAGGCCACTTTCTTTACATCTGCTGCGGCATTTCCCATCGCCACACCAACTCCTGCTGTCGCTAACATTTCTTTATCATTTTGACCATCGCCAAAAGTAATAATGTCACTAGTATCAATCCCCAACGTTTCTCCTAAATGTAAAATTGTCGCAGCTTTAGAGCCATTTTCTGGAATTACATCAACACACTTTTCATGCCAACGAACAAAACGCAAAGCCGGATATTTTTCATCAAAATGCCCTTCATAAGCGTCATCATAATAAGCTAGTGCTTGATAAACTTCTTGGTGATTTTTGAAATCCGGATCCAATTCCGGTACCTCAGAACCAAAAGATTGCATGGCTTCATCCATGACAGGTACATTAAAATCACTGTGACGGCGAATCGCATCTATTCCGACAAAAGCAGTATCAATTTTTAATTGATCCGTTTCAGTAATGAAATCTGTTAATTGCTTTTCATCTAACAAATGCTTATAAACTTGTTTGTGATCTAAAAAGGCAGCCGATCCATTACAGACAATGTAATTGTGAAAATCCAATTTTTTTAAAACTGGTTGGGCTAAAAAACGACTGCGTCCAGTTGCTACCAAGACCAAATGACCATCATTTCGTAATTTTTCCAGTGCCTGTAGCGTATTAGGTAGCGCTTCTTTTTGACTGTTTAATAGTGTTCCATCAATATCAAAGGCAATTAGTTTTCGCTTCATTTTTTACTCTCTTTCTTTAAATGCTTGCCGCCTTCTCTTGCAGCAAGACGACTCAAATTATTTTTGGCAATAAAATTTGTAACATATATTGGATCTGTTTTGCTATATTCCCGCAACGACCATCCAATAGCTTTTTGAATAAAAAATTCCGCTGTCTTTCGATCAAACAATATAGCTTGTTCCAGCAACAACAAATCAGTTGCAGACTTACTTTGTAACTGAAGATTAATACTGATGCGTCTAAACCAAAAGTCTTCTGCCTGATAAAACCAGCTAAAAACTTCAGCTAATATTTCAGGATTGGCTTTAACGTAATCATTAAACCCTTTGCGCCAAGCATCAATACTGTCCCACCACTCTTTAGTAGCGATTAAAGGTAAATAGTTTTTTAGTTCAGCCAAATTTAGCCGCAATACATTTTGATTAAACAAGTCAATGGCTAAATATTGATATTCCCGCGCATCTCGCTGATAGTAATGAAAAATTTCGGTTTCTAATTGAGCTGTTGACCACTGCCGGCTTTCTTTTAAAAGTTCTTTTTCTGCTTGTGCCCGTATCGGTTTTGGGACACCTAAAAAAGTAAATTGATTTTTCATATATTTTGCCATTGAAACAGCTTGACTTGGGTTAGGCACAAAAGATAATTGTGACATAATATCTCCTTTTGATGAAGTCATATCGTTTGCTTACTTTTCTACCTCATTGTAAAAGCAATTGGATAAACACGCAAGGTTTGGCAGAACAAACTCCACTTATATAACAAAAAAGCGGTTGTACCAAAGGGATAGCGGTAAATCTTTTCATTAAAGATTTACTCACTATGCTTTGGTACAACCGTTAAGTATTAATCGACATAAATGGATTTGGAATTATTTAACCACGCAAAGCCTAAGCCCATGACTAGACCTCCGCCAATATAGTTCCCAATTAAGGCACAAATAAGATTGTGGAGAACTGCCCCTGTGGTCATTCCTTCGATGGCACCACCAGAAGCAAAATAGGCTAAAGAAAAAGCCGGAAAGTTTGCAATAACGTGTTCATAACCTAAAAAGGCAAAGATAAAAATGATAAAGATAATCGCTGCAACTTTACCCGCATCATCTTTCATACGCATACTGATTAAAACAGCCGTGTTTACGACAATATTGGCAAACATTGCTTCAATCAAAATTTGCATGGTTGATTTTTCCAATTTACCCGTAATAGATGTAAAGAAGAAATTGTCAGGTTCTAATCCTTGAAATGGTCCTGTTTGTGCGATTAAAAAGCCAACTACTAAGCCACCAATTAAGTTAAATAAAATGCAAGTAAATAAAATTTTTGTGGCTAATCCAAAATTCAAACGTTTTCGATAAACGCCTACTGTCATATATAACATATTTGAAGTACCTAATTCGGCATTCAAATACAAAATCATTACAAGTGACCAACTGAACATAAAGGCATACAACATTTTACCTAAGCCCGGCACGATATGCTCGCCTTTCATAGCGATTGCAAATGCCACAGCTGTTCCCAAACCTAAAAACAAACAAGCTAAAATTGCGCGGACCGCATAGCGAAAGTAACTGCCTTGAATTAAGTCAACTTTCTTTTCAATCGATGTGTCAATTTTTGAAAATAACGGTGATACAGGATTCATCTCTTTTCTCCTCTACTTAAATGAATAATTATAAATACCCACTCATTTTATAGAGGCAAATTGATTTTGTAAAGTTCTTTCGGGAAATTTCTGAAAAAGTACGCAGCAAAATGATAAGATAATTATTGGCTCTAATCTTTTTTTCAAATATCGTTAGTTTTTAAAATCCAAAATAACCTTTTTTGCTAATGAAAAAAGTTTCATCAAAGAGTACTTTTTCCATTACTTGTAATAAAAGAAGCGATTATGCGAAATAGCCGGATAAATAAACACCGTTCTTTTATTTATTTCTTTTTTGAATTCCTTTCTATTTTCTTTTAAAGCAGGCAATTTTCCTTGACTACAAGTAGACAACTATCGTATACTAACCTTTGTGTAAAATAATGCAGCAGAAAAGTAATAGCTCGTCACCAGTCCATCGCTGGCTTACCAGTTCAATTGTGTAACCGCGGCTGCAAAGGTGAAGATTGAAGGATGAACTGTACGAATATGAATTTTTCATCGGATTATTTTACTCCAAAAAACAATTTATTTTATTGGAGGAATTTTTAAATGTCACGTTATACTGGACCATCATGGAAATTATCACGTCGTTTAGGTATCTCATTGTCTGGAACTGGTAAAGAATTAGCTCGTCGCCCTTTCCCACCAGGTCAACACGGCCCTAACAGCCGCGGCAAAAAATCTGAATACGGCTTGCAATTAACTGAAAAACAAAAACTACGTCACATGTACGGCATGAACGAACGTCAATTCCGTAACTTATTCGTTAAAGCTGGCCGGATCAAAGAAGGTAAACTTGGTGTTAACTTCATGATCTTGTTAGAACAACGTTTGGATAATGTTGTTTACCGCTTAGGTTTAGCTACTACTCGTCGTCAAGCACGTCAATTAGTAAACCACGGTCATATCACAGTTGACGGCAAACGTGTTGACATCCCTTCATACCACGTTGAAGTTGGTCAAGTGATTGGTGTTCGCGAAAAATCTCAAAACAACGTAGCAATTCGTGCTGCTTTAGAAGCAACAATCGGACGTCCTGCTTTCGTTAGCTTTGATGATGAAAAATTAGAAGGTTCATTAACTCGTTTACCAGAACGTGAAGAAATGACACCTGATGTTGACGAATCATTCGTCGTTGAATTCTACAACAAATTAATGTAATCTCGTCATACTTCACCCAAAGCCTTGTGTATCAAGGTTTTGGGTGATTTTTTTTGCTCTTTTTTTCGGGAAATTGAATTTACCTTAGTTTTTACCTTAGTTGGTTTCGAGTCTAAGTAATCCATCAAAGTATCTACTGTTTTCTGGCTCATATCTTCTCCAACATGGGTGTAAGTATCTAACGTTGTTTTAACACTTGAGTGGCCTAATCGTGTTTGCACCTGTTTTGCGCTAGCTCCACTTTCAAACAGTAAAGTCGCATGGGTATGACGTAAACTGTGGATATTAATATCCGGTAACTCCGCATGAGCCACGATCCTTTTCAACATATCGTAAATGCTTGCGTGATGAAGAACATTTCCATTTCGCGAAAGAAAGATAAATCCCTCATCAGCTTGGCTCATTCCTAATGTTTCAAGGTAATCTTCTTGAATGTTTTTAAACACCATCAATCTCTTCATAGTGTTTTTATCCATAGTAATCACACGATTGGATGCCACATTTTTGGGTGTACCCAGTTTCCAGCCGCTATTACTATAAGTAAATGACTTGGTGACAGATATTGTTTTTTTCTGGAAATCAACATCCGACCATAATAAAGCGGTACATTCTCCAATCCTTAAACCAGATTGCGCCAATACACGAAAGAGTATCTTTTGTACTTCATTGATGTAACGATTATCTAGATTATCCAAATAAGAGAAAAATCGTTTCAGTTCTTCTTTACTAAGATAAAGTCGTTCCTTTTTCTTTTTTTCAACTTTGGGTTTAATTACATATTCAGTCGGATCTTGGTCAAGTAAACCGATACTGACACCGTATCGAATAATCTTAGAAATAATCTGCAAAATCTGATGATAGTACTTCGTCCCATTGACTTCCATAAACTTGTCATAGTAGTTTTGCAAGGAAAGAACCGAAATATCCTCTAACTTCATATCCTTCAGATCAGGTAATACATGCTGCTCTATTCTCTTTCTAGTCCCTCTTCCCGTCGATTCTTTTACACCTTTCAAATATTGTGGATACCAAAGCTGATATAAGTCATTAAACGTAACTACTTCTGATTCGGTAGCTTTTTCCTTCCATGCTTCGGGGTTAAATTCATAAACCATGTGATTATACTTACTCTTCACTTCGGCTTTGCTTTTTCCACGAATATCCGTAACTTTTTGCAATCCGTTTGAATATTTTCCAATATAAATATTCCTACAAATATAACGTTTATCGCCTTTTTTTGTCCTATACTCTTGAATCTTCTTGCTAATATCCATTCTATTTTTCCTCCTATTGTGTGGGGCACATAGGAAAGGAAAGAACTTTTGTTACTTGTTCTGTTGTGCTTCTTGAATGAAGGCTAAGTCTTTTGCGGTTTTTTCAATTTCCTCAAATGGTAAGTTATCAAAGAAGACTGGTTTCATCTCTGGCTTCCCATGACAATCCAAAATTGGATTTCCGTCTTCATCCAAACGCATTTGTGGGGTAAAGAAACGTTCAATAAAGGCTAGCTTTTCTGCTACCTCGTCTATTTCTTTCACTGTATGGCTATTCAAAATTTTCGCCAAAGTAAACAAGTTTTGGACTTTTTGATCGTACTCGTCGATGCGATCGAGAATAACCGTTGTTTCAGAGACCGCAATCTCTTTTGGTGAACCAAAGAGCTGAATTGGTGTCGCATGAAAAACCGTCGCAAATTTTTCCAAGCTCTCAAATGTCGGGTAACGAATTCCCCGTTCGATATTAGAGATGGTTTGTTTTTGTACACCAATCTTTTCGGCCAATTCTATTTGGGAAAGTCCCATTTCTTTTCGTAAACGAGCGACATTGCCGCCAAAGTTTTCTATCATTTTCCTCACCTCGGGTCTATCATAAGCGCTTTCCCTAAAAAATTCAAGTAAAAAATAAACTAAATAGTGTTTAAAGTAAACTTTTAAGATATACTTGACATCTATTTCGAATCGCGGTAGAGTGTACAAAAAGATACTATTATATTTATTTGTAGTTCTTTTAGTTTTAAAAAGAAATCATAAGGAGGTGAAAAGAATGTCGGTATTGGAACAAGCGCTCCTGGATTGGCAAAAAGATCAGACCAATCAATTCTTTGCCCTGTTAGAAACCCGCTTGGAAGAAACACAAACCCAGCAGGATATCGTCAAGCAAAAATATTGTGCAGCGCATTTCGATGTGAGTGTTAATACATTGAAAGAATGGGTTCTTCAGGGCTGTCCAGAAATTCGATTGGACTCAGGTATGGTTTTATACAGCATTCAGGCAGTGAGAAGATGGTTATTAACCTATCAAAACTAAACAATGGTGTGGGGCCAAGGAAAGGAGCCGGTGTCGGGTTGGGGTGGTTGCCGCAGCCGTCGCCTCGACTGCGATGGCTGAAAGCCAATCAGCAGGCGAGGCTTACGGACGCGTGGAACGCACGGGTCTTTTGCGAACACCAGACACCGGCTAAGCGTAAGGTGCCTTTCTAATAGCACCTTATAAAGAGAAAAATAATGGCTAATAACTACCGGAAAAATGCGAAAAAAACCGATACTACCAAGTTTTTTCACGCCAAAAATAATTTGCGAACAAGCGCAAATTTTAAAGGAGGTGACCAAATGACCAAAAGTACCCAGAATGTACTAGGAAAAGTAGATTGGTTTCAAGCCGTCTTGCATCAAGTCAGTTATCAGACGGTCTTTCAAGACTTGTTAAAAATCAGTTTAGAATCCGTCTCGATTCAAGCGGGCAGTTTAAAACATGAAGAATATGATATTGTGTACACCTGTGGCTTTCTCAAATACTACACTTATCACCAGCCAAAAAAGGCCAAAGAACGCGGAACTCTTGTCTTGAGCGGGCAAGCCTGTACCACCTATGAATGGATTTTGCTTTCGTATAACTCCATGGCGAATGTCTTTCAAGAACTCGCCACCCGTTTTTACGAGTATGCCAGTCAAACCGCCTTCACCTTTGAAATCAAGCGTCTGGATTTAGCCTTGGACGATTACAACGAAGTGCCCTATTTCACGGTAGAACAACTCCACAATAAGCTGAAACGAAAGCAATTCCTTTCAAAAGGACGAAGCTATCAACTCCATGACAGCGAATTTGATGCTAAACAACGGGCAAAAACGGTTAGTATCGGCGTTCGAGGATTGGCTTGTATGTTTCGAGCCTATGACAAAGCCAAAGAAATGGCCAAAGATTTTGAGGGGGCGAAACAAGAGGAAATCCTGGCTCGGGCTCCACAAATTCGGTTGGAAGTTGAAACACGAAATGACGTGGCAGAAAGTCTCTTTCGAACCATTGCTTTTTTACCACAAGATCAATGTGTCGCAAACTTAATCCGAGGGTTCCTGCAAACGGAACTTACATTTTATACTGACGGTTCCTTAAAGCAGGTCTGTCGTTGGTGGCAAGACTACCTAAAACCAAGTCTAGTTCCCACTATTACCCGACAGTATCAAGTGAGTAGCTTTGACCGTTCCTTGAACTGGTATGAATATGGCGGGCCCATGGCATTAACCCAAGCACTCTTTTTCTTGCATCATGAGGGTGTCGGGATTGATCCAAGTTTGTTAGAGATTCGCCCCAATTATGAATGGACACCCGAACTTTCTGATCGCATGATTCAATACGTCAGCGAGCAACAACGTCCCGATTTAATTCCGCTTATTCAAGAACGCACCAAAAAAGCGTCCGTCACTTCCCAATAAGTGAACGAACGCTCTGTTAAAAAAATTTTCTAAACCAAGTATAGCAAAGAAAGGAAGAAAACACGATGCCAAAAATGTTAAGTATCAACGATTTTGATTTCGGAGCCATTGGCCCAACCTTTGAACTAGATGAGGTCACTCCGAAATTTGCGACTGAAACTCGCACCGATGAAAACGGACAAGTCATTCTAGATCGCGAAAACAAACCAAGGAACTTCTATACCGATGAGATTATCGGGTACAAATATTCAGTCACAATCCTAGAGGGACAGTTCCGTAAAAAAGCAACGCAAGTCACCGTCAATACCTTAGAGCATCCAATTGACAATGATGAAATTATGAAGCGTGAGAGTGTCAAATGCCGGTTTGAGAATCTTCAACCAAGTAGACCTGGGCACCCGATGTATTACAAGGCAGATAAGATTGTTTTGTTAAGAGATATTAAATAGTCTTCGTCACAATTCAATTTCTACAAACTTTCACAAACAGCAGTTATAATACAAGCGCAAAAAAATACCCAAACTATAGTTAAAGTATCTTCAAGCTATATTCAACACGAAAAGATTCGCATGATACGGCTTAAAAACTAGTTTGGGTATTTCAAGTAAATTATCTTGAAAACAACCTGACTTTTCACAATTAAATTCTCTATTCATTATTTTTCAATAACATTCTTCTTAGAAAAAACCTGTCATTCTGAATAGAAAATAAATCGTCATAAAAAATAGATATGCGTCTATAACTTTGCTTATATTATCATTAAGGAATTTGTTCCTTAACGTCAAAATCATAAGACTGATTAAAAAGAGGATAATACTAAGAAACTTATCAAAAAACATATTTGAAATCCCCATTTCTTACTGCGAAGTAATCCAATCTGGCATTGAGTTTGTATAAATTGAACCAATATAGGCAATAATGACTCCTCGACCCTCTGAGTTATTAAGGGATATTAACCCACTACCCAACCCTAAGGTCACTGCAAGCACCTTACTGATTGTAGGCTCTGGAATCAATGTACTAGCAGTTGCAAGAAGACCAATTCCCGCTGCTGTTTTAGTTGCTTTCTCATTACTCAAGTATACATCGTAGCCTTTCCAAGTAAATACAATTTTATCGACACCAGTAAAAGCTGAGAAAGTTTGAATTCTTGGTACAATACTGACACTATTATCAGTAAAAACAGCTTCGTATCCAGGTTCAATATTTTCTAGAACTGCTTTCTTGTATTCGTCAGTAATCTTTACAGTTTTGTTACTCTCATCAATTTCTAGAAAACCATTTCCCTGCAACATTTCTACTACTGTGGATTCTTGATGAACCGATTGTTCTGTTTTAATTTCGGCAGCATTCACTTCGTTCGGATTAATGAAATTAAGTGGTGACAAGCTCAATGCTACTAATGTGTCAAGGGCAGCTTAAAATTGTAGGTTTTCGGCAGGATAAAAATGTAGGTTTTCGGCAGTAATAATTGTCGGCAATCGACACTTTAGATCTTGTCTCTCATACGATAAGACTTGCCTGTAATCTTGAACACTTTGACGTGATGTACTAAACGGTCAAGGATGGCAGCTGCGATCTCAGGACTTTGGAACAACTCGCCCCAACGAGATAAGACAATGTTCGTCGTAATGATCGTAGAGCGGTGTTCATAGCGCATGGCAAGAAGCTGAAAGAATAAATCAGCTTCTTGTTTATGAATCGGAAGATAGCCAATTTCATCAATAATCAAGACGTCATAGCGAGCGTATCGGTTGAGGACACGTTCTAGGGTACCTTTTTCATAGGCTGTTCGCAGACGCAAAAGTAGCTCATGACAGGTGATGAATAGTGTCCGATAGCCTTGACGGCATGCTTCAATTCCCAATGCAATCGTCAGATGCGTCTTGCCCACACCAGGACTGCCGATAAAGACTAAGTTCTCATGTTTTTCCACAAAACCCATGTGCTTTAAGTCTAGCACTTCACGCTTATTGATACTTGGCTGGAAGGCAAAATCAAACTCTTCCAGGCTGGTTCTCTTAGGAAAGCGGGCGCGTGCCACCACACGATTCATTTTTTGCTTATTTTGATGATCCACTTCTCTGCGTGTCAGCTCAAGAAGGGCTTCCGTTAAAGAAAGCTCCTCTCGATTGGCCACTTCGATGTAGTTAGGAACATATTCCCGCATATGATTCAAACCAAGAGTCTCTAAGTTGGTCATCAGTTCTTGGTAATGGCTATTCTTCATCAGCAACCTCCACCAGATCATATTGCTTGAGACTTTCACGAGTATACGCTCTGATTTCATCGTCTTCTTTGTGACTCATGACATCGGATTTCAAGATTTGGAAATAGTCTTCCTCGTGGTAGTTCAGTTGTTTTGTCGTTAATGGATGCGACCGAATCAGTTCTCCGTTATAATAAATCTGTACTTGGTCTTCTTTATCGGAGAGTTCGATCTCGACTTCTTTACCGATATAGCGAGGCGCCACAGAGTACCTGCATTTACGGAAAATGACCATTGCTTCCTTGGTGACTTTACGGCGAATAAAGTCTTCAAAATAGGGATTCAAAAGGTTTTTTGGGTATGGATGCAGGTGCTCTTTTTCGTTTGTCTGCCAACGATCATCTGGTGTTTGGTCAGTTGATTGAGAAACCTCGTTATTTAGCTCAACACAAAGGTCATTCACTAAATGGCACAGCTCAACGGCATCATAAAATTCAGGATTATAGACCCGTAGGCGGTCAACAGTCCTGGCTAAAGCTTCGACACAGCCCTTTGTTTGCGGGCGAAATGCCCGACAGGCAATGGGCGTGAAGCCGGCATCCTTACTGAAGGCATAAAAACGTTCGTTGAAATGCGGTTTGGAAAACTGACTACGAGAATGGTCAACGACTGTCTTCATATTATCGAACCAGATTTCTTTGGGAACGCCACCGGTTTGATAAAACGCGTCATCTAAGCACTCAAAGAGTGTGTCTTGTTTCCGGTCGAAAGTTAGTGTGACATATTTTTTCTTGGAATATGGCAAGACGTACAAAAAGATATTGAATTCAAAAATTTCGCCATGATTACTGATTAGTCGCATATCTTCCTTCCAATCAACCTGAGCAGAAAGCCCGGGACTATGTTCGACTCGGACGGTTGCCTTGTGTACTTTCGCCTGCTTAAGCTGACGACAATAGGTCTTTACTAAACTGTAGCTTCCTCCAAATCCTTTGCGCTCAATAAACTTAAAAATACTGTAAGCACTGCATTGGTCTTTAATTTTATCTTGGATGATTTCTCTGTAGGGATCTAACTTACTCGGGCGCTTCTTACGTTCTGGAGGTTTTGATTCTTTATCTTGAGCTTCTTCGTAAGCACGCTTAACTGTTCGGTAGTCGCAGTCGTATTGTTTTGCCAGTGCAGCATAATTGAGTTTGATTTCATTGATCATGTAGATCATCACTCCTTCGCGTATGTCTTTTCTCATCCCTGAGCCTCCATTTCATTTGGGATAAGAAGAGCATACAAAAATGTAGGAAAACCAACAATTTTAAATTGCCGTTTTCCTACATTTTAAAGGTGCCGTTGACATATTTAGGTCTAGAATATTTAGGGTATCTTTGATAAGCTGAGTATGAGACATCTTGAATCCTCCTATGAATTGGTAGCCAAATTAATTCTAAAGGATTTCAGGGTGTCTTTTCTATATTTTTTTATACAAAAAAAAGATGTTGGCAAAGTTCACCAACATCAAAAAGTATAGAGCCAAGAAATCATACCCAAAGCAATCAATTTTGATTAGATTTGGGCATGATTTTTGTTTTTACTAATATTCTCTAAATACATCAAAAAACTTATTTATATTCCAAATTTCACCTGTACTTCTTGTCGCAGATATTTAATATCGTAAATAACATCATCTGCTAGACTTACATCTTGAGAAAAACGTTTATCTTTAATTGCAAGAACCTTCATATTTGCTCTTTTACCAGCTTTTATACCATTATAAGAATCTTCTATCACCAGACATTCTTCAACTGGAATTCTGAGCTGTTCTGAAGCTTTAAGGAATATAGTAGGATTAGGTTTACTTTCTGGCAAATCTCTTCCGCTAATTAAACAATCAAAATATGACTCTATTTTACAAGTGGTAACAACTTCATTTATAGTATCCATTGGACTGGAAGAAGCAATTGCCATTTTTATTTTTTTCTTTTTTAACCATTCAAGCTGTTCAATTAGTATATTAGGAAAAATATCCAAGTAATCAATCTTTTGCGATTTCCAATATTTAGTAAATTTTCCCTTCAATTCTAAACTGTTACATCCCTCATTGTACTTTTCTATATCATCAAAAATACTTGCTGTAGTTCCAATCTTTTTTTGATAAGAATACAAAGGATAGCTTAAATTTTCTTGTTTTAAAAAATTAAATACCCACTTTTGATACATAATCTCGCTATCAATTAAAACTCCGTCCATATCAAAAATTAGAGCCTTAATCATTATAAGATACCTATTATACTTAAAACAAACCCTGCCAAAATACAACCTAATAAGAGCATATTTGTACTAACATTTTTCTTAATCAATTTATATATTCCCAAAGTACATACAAGTGGTAATAATCCAGGAATAATGGAATCAAGTAAGTCTTGTAAAACAAGTTCTGTTCCCCCTGTAGTGAATTTTAAAGGGGTGACAATTGGCACCATGCTAGCCACCATTCCACCTACTACTGCCAAACCAATGATAGAAGCAAATTGCATTACTCGATCCATAAGACCTTCTTGATACAATTTAGTAAGGTATTTATTGCCAGACTCATATCCTAGTTTACCGCCGTAAAAAACAGCTAAAATAGAAGGTATAGCAAAAAGGCCAACAGCTAAAATCGGTCCTAAAATACTACCTTGCTTAGCAAAAGACAATCCAATCCCAAATGTAATAATTCTTAAAGTACCTTGGAAAAATGAATCACCAATTCCAGCAAAAGGACCCATTAAACTGGTTTTAATCATGGAGATAGATTCAGTATTAAAGTTTCCTTCTTCTGCTTTAGCATTTTGTTCTTCCATAGAAGCACAAAGTCCCATAATAAATGAAGTCATTTGAGGCGTACAGTTAAAAAATTCCATATGACGAGTATAAGCTTCTCTTTTTTTCTCTTCATCATTTTTATAAACTTTATTTAAAATTGGCGCCATCCCATACATAAATCCCATATGCATTTGTCTTTCATAATTCCACGAACACATGATTGTCCATGAACGAAGACACATCTTATGAAGATCTTTTTTTGTGATTAAACGTTTTTCTTCTGTACTATTTTCCATTAACCATGCGCCTCTTCTCTTTTTCCATATTTAACTTGATCCATTACAAAGGCAATCAGAGCTGCAAAAATTGTCACGCCAATTAGTGAAAGACCTGAATAGGCAACAATAAAGAATCCAAAAATAAAGTAAGGATATAATTTTTTACTCAACATTGTGCTTAATAGCATTGCAAACCCTAATGCGGAAAGCATATTTCCAGAGACAGTCAAGGCGTCTGTAATCATTTCTGGAATTTTATCTACTAAATCTGCCACAACGTCAGCACCAAAATATACTGTTAAAAAGATTGGAATAAAGTAAACAAAAGCATTAAAAATAAATGACCAATAAATATGAATAATTTGAGCTTTTCTAAATTTATTATTTTCAATGGCTTTATCTGCAGCATGTCCAAATTGAGCAATTATCATGCGCATGATAATACTCATAAATTCACCAGCTACAGCCACTGGGATAGCTATTGTTAAGGCTGTTTCTGTACTACTATTAGTTAAAATTGCAAAAGTAGTGGCAATAATACTACCAAGTTGCATATTAGGAGGTCCAGCCGCCCCAATTGAGACGAATCCCATAGAAATTAATTCTAAAGATGCCCCAAGAACAATCCCTGTATGCAAGTCACCTAGCACAAGTCCGGCAAGTGTACTCAAAATTAGTGGTCTACCAATATTTTGTCGACCAATTAACCTGGAGTCAATAACAGCTACCACACCAACTAAACCTAATAAAATGGCTTTTAATAACATTTATTCCCCCCCCTTACTTACTAAAATCTACATTTTCAATACTTGAAGATGGGACTTGTTGCACAAATATTTTCACTTCTTGATCAAGAATTTTTTTTGTGGCTTCTAATTCTTCAGGAGTTAAAAAGACTGCCTTTCCATATTGTTTGGACTCGCTTTTCTTAGACACACCGCCAAAATTAATTTCTTTAATTTCTGGTAAATTTTGAACTAATTCAAAAGCTTCCTTAGGTCCTTTAATTAAAATCATGTAATTATCATTTGGGGATGTTTCCATAATCCCTTTAACATCACTAATTTTAACAATGTCTAATTTGCAATCAGCAGGTTTAGCAATTGTCAAAGCCATCACAGACATTGGATCTCCTGGAACTTTGTTATCAGCCACAATAATATGGTTAATATCATACTGTTTAGTCCAAGAAAATATTACTTGTCCATGAAGTAATCTGTGGTCTACACGCACTAATTTAATCATTCTATTTCCTCCTTCAATTTTTAAAATTTATAGAATAGAAATCGCCACCTTAACTGACATCTTTTAAAAGCGAATTAATATGAACCATACTTTTTTGAGAGTTATTCAGTAATTCCTTAAAATCTATTTCTTCTATAGATTTACCAGCTGACTGGGCCATTAATAACTCCAGTAAAAGAGGTAAATTAATCCCAGCAATAATTTGAATTCTATTGTTGTTCAACTGTTTAATAGAAACATTATTAGGTGTTCCTCCAATTAAATCCGTTAAAATAATTAGAGGTTGCAAATGATGCTGACCAATTATTTCTTTCATACTCTCCTCAAAATCATCTGGACTAGTATTTTCTTTAAATGGAACAGCACTAATACCTGTGGCGTCATTCATTAAAATTAATTTTGTTGCCTTTAAATAACCCTCACAAAGGGTAGAATGTGTTGTAATCACAATGTGAAATAATTGATTTGCCATCTTTTGCAACCTCCTATTAATTAATATTTCATTTGCCACATATAGCGTCTAACATCTAAGGAATGGCCTCTTTCAAAAGCAATCGCTTCTACCATTTGGCGAATAACAACGCCACTAAGTACAGCTGCAATATATTCTTTCGCTACACTATCTATAGATTCTAAGTCAAAATCAGCTTGGTCTAAAACCATTAATTTATTACTGAATTTTTTAGTGAAGTCTTCTACCCGTTGATCTAAAAATCTTGTATCTCCAATACTTTTCACTAAGATGAATGGTACATCATAATCAGTGATTTCAAAAGGACCATGGAAAAATTCCCCAGAATGAATAGCATTAGAATTAATCCATTGCATTTCCATGAACCAGCAAGCTGCTGTGGAGTAAATTTCTCCGTAATTAATACCGCTACCAATTGTGTAAATAATTTTATCTCGTTTTTGGTTTTTACCCCATTCTTTAGCAGTTATTTCAAATTTGCTCTTTTCAGCAATAACAAGATCATTTAACTTATCAAATTCATTCAAGCAAGTTTCCCATTTTTTAGAGCCATCTAAAACAAGTAAAATATTAAATAATAAACCATAAAGAATTCCTTTATTTAAATCACTAGCATCAACATCTTTACCCCAATCATAGTGAACAGGATATTCAGCTGCTTCCCATAGAGGAGATCCTTCTTCATTAGATAAACAAATAGTCATTGCTCCAAATTCTCTTGCTTTTTTTGTTGCTTCTACAGTTTCTGGTGTTGTGCCAGAATGGGAACAAGTGATAACTAAAGAATTTTCAGATAATCCTTTTGGTATAGCATAGTTAAATTCGTTAGCAGTATAAACATGACAAGGTACAGTTAATTCTTTATCAAATAGATATTGACCAGCCATTAAAACGGCTTGTGAACCCCCACATGCTGTAAAATATACATGATCAATTGTCTTTTCCTTTAACGCTGCCATTGCTGTTTCAATCTGTTCTTTGTGTAGTTGTCTCATTTCTTTATCCCTCACTCTAATAGGTATTATAAAGTTATATAACTTTACGATACCTATTATCTATGAAAACGATTTATTTTGCAATACTATTTTTCAAAAAAAATTTTTTATAACAATTTTATATAATAAAATGCAATACTTTTCGAGAGTGTAAAATATTTTGTGTAAATAGAAAAAAGGAAGTCCCTTCTGTAGAATAGAGTTACCACAACACATTCACAGAAAAGAGGACTTCCATATGAACGATTTTACTACAGAAATTCTAAAGACTCTAGCGAACAAAGGCGATTTGAATGAATTATTCCGTGTCCATTTGGAAAAAGCTGTCAATACGCTTCTCAAAATGGAGTTAACGGCTTTCCTCGATTACGAAAAGTACGATCGCATTGGTTTTAACACGAGTAATTCTCGTAACGGCTCCTATGACCGTACGGTCAAGACCGAGTACGGGGAACTTCATCTCCAGATTCCGCGCGACCGCAATGGCGAGTTCAAGCAACAGACTGTTCCTGCTTATAGACGGACGAATGACACGTTAGAGGAGACCGTCATTCACCTCTTCCGAAAAGGTATTACCATGTCGGAAATCGCAGACTTGATTGAGGAAATGTATGGGTATCACTACACGCCCCAAA